>Ga0213867_1000221_pt1 | contig 26493 bp, 10 predicted proteins | sample PICome_12_FD_160120 | JGI IMG/M metagenome (GOLD analysis project Ga0213867, IMG submission 160120) | Coastal seawater microbial communities near Pivers Island, North Carolina, United States - PICO540 | ecosystem: Environmental > Aquatic > Marine > Coastal | place: USA: North Carolina... | reverse complement strand
CAATAGTAATAATGTTTGTATCTATATCAATAGATGTTGCAGCATCAAATGTAACTTCTGAAGTTGCTTGTTTGTAATCTGCTGTAATATCTGTATTATCATCAATGTCACGTACACGAATAACAAACTGTTCAACTGGTGAACGTCCAGTACCGATTGATGTAAATGTATTACCTCCATCAAAGCCGCTTGCTACAATAAATCCTCTATCAAACAAGAATGCGTTCTGTGAAAAACCACTTGCTCTAAGTGCATACAAACCAAAGTTTGATGCAGAGTTGGTAATTGACAAATAACCACCTGACTGACAGTAACTACCGTTAAGCATAAAGATTTGGAAACACGAAACGATCTGTGCATAAGCATCGTTAATAACTAACCAACCTGTACCACCAAATGATAGTGTAGTAAAGGCGTTTGAAACCATTGACTTACCTTGTTCTGGTATGCCATCTCCAAAGCTAACTGGTGTTTCAACTTCTTCTAGTATTCCTGGAATGTTTGGAGATTGGATTTTACTACCATCAACTAATGCACCGTTTGCACCCAAGAACGAAATAATTGAACAGTTCTGAATATACGGTGATGTAGTAATGATTGGTTTAGTATTACCAATACCAAAGTATTCTGTTCTATCTACTGAAGTATCTGCTGGGTCGTCAAACGCAACTGCCCAATCAAATGTATATGTTGGGATGTTGTTTTCGTCTAGTGCATCTTTAAATGTTACACCAAAGATATATGTACCGTTTCGTGTACGGAACATATCCTTGCCTGAGTTAAGTGGTCTAATAACAACCGAACGAATCGAGTCACCAACGATTGTTACAAAGTCTGGAACAATAATTGGGTTATTAATGTAGAAGTCACCTGCAGAAATACTAACAGTAATCGGAATAATATCAAAACGTGCTTCAACAATATCTGGAATATCACCTTCGTTAATAATTACAAATACATCGTCAAACAAACTTGTTATTTTTGTTTCAGTGTCTGCACCTGTAGAATCAGCAATCATTAAGTTACGTAAGTATCTGTATGATTCAACCGTTGCTTCTTTTTCAGCTACACTACCTAATTGTAGTACACCAAAACTATAATATGCATCAGCAGCAATGTAAGATTGCACATTACCATTATACATAACATCATGACATATAGCATCAATTAAGAATCCTGTATCACGTTCACATGTTGCAACATCATATGTTAATGTTGGATAGTTAGTAGAAATATAACTAGTAACTGCTGCAATATATGTGTCTTTGTTAGTTTGGAATGCAGTTACAGATGTTGCTGCATCAATTGGTGTATAATTATTGCTTGGGAATGCGTTAGCAATATTATTATCAATCCATGTAGTAACACCAGAAGAAACAGTTTGTTGTCCTGTTGTTCCTAGTGCTGCATATTCTGACTGGAATGTTGCACTTGTCCAACTAATATCAGGTTCTGATCTTACGGGTAGTGTGCCGTCATTGTCAATAGTGTCTACAATTTGCTGTACTAGTGTTGCTGCCTGTGTACCTGCTGCTGCACTACCTGCAGTACCTGCTGTATCTTGTGTTTCTAAGTTACCTGGTGATACAACAACTGCTGTTTCAATAATAACTTCCTCAACAACAGTTTTTAAACGCCCGTATGCTGCAACAGTTTCTTCTTTTTCGCCTGAACCTAACTGACTTACTGCTCCTACAAAATATGATGCAGCAGCGTCATAAGTTTGTAAGTTACCACCATATGTGATATCGTAAACAAGAGCATCTACAATTAGACCTACGTCTCTTTCGCACTTATCAACATCATATGAGAAGTCTGCTGCAAATGGAGGTTGTTGGGCTCCTACTTGCCCTGCAATCCATGCTGTAATTTCTTTTTGTATAAATGTTCTGTTAGCAACTAATTGTGCTGCTGCATTTAAGTAGCCTGCATCGCTTGCATTTCCTGAGCCGCCAGTTGGTGTTGGATAAGAATATGCATCTGCTGCCGAGTCTCCATTCTGAATAACATCAATAATCTCGTCCCACAATGCATCTGATCTACTAATCAATGTTGCATCACTTAGCTCTGCTGCTGTTAGTGTTTTAGCTTGACCAAACGCTGCAATAGTTTGCGGCTTTTGACTTTCTTGAACAACACTAGCATCACCTTGTAAGTAACGTTTTGCACTTGCAATAGATCTATAATTACTGTTGAATATAGCATCTAAACGTACAGCGTCAACTAGATATTCAGTATCTCTTTCACACTTAACAGAATCATATTCAAATCCTAACCAAATGTTACCTTTATCAGTTACACCGGTGCTAATTAGATCAATTACAATATCCCAAAGAAGTGCAACTTCTGCTTGTTCTATTGTATCAGTATAGTCTAATGATAGATTTTTAGCATATCCAAATGCTGCTATAGTTTCGTCTTTTTGATCTGCATTTACAACACTTGCTGTGCCTCTTGCATACGATCTTCCTGCAACTGTTGATGCAAAATATGATCCTGTAATTAAGTCATAACAAACTGCGTCAATAATTAAACCAATATCACGCTCACAAGTTGCAACATTATAGATAAATCCTGAGAATGTACCTTTAATAAATCTTGTTGTTGCTGTTTGAATTACCTCTTTGGCATCTTGTAATGCATTATAAGTAGAAATCTTTGTACTTACACCTACTAAATCTGGTTCAACTTTTGCTGGTCTAGTTAAAACTAGTAGTAATTCGTCAAACCTTTCTCTAACAGTTGCTTGTGCAGATGTTGTTGTAAGATTTCCGTAAACTTTCTGGAATGGTGCAACATTAGTATAAGATGGAACAAATTGAACGTTGTTTAAGATTCCTTCTACACATAAGTCACGAGTAAATTCAATAGCTTTAAGTGTTTGGAATAACTGTTGCTTCATTACCTTTGCAATGGTAAGATAGCTTAAACCGCCTTCAACAGATTTTTGGTTACCACCTAGTACAATATCGTATGCTACTGCATCAACAATTAGACCAACATCTCTCTTACATGTGTCTCTATTGTAGTCAAATGTAATAGTATTTAGATAGAACAATGTTTCAGTAATTATTGCTGATTCGTTGCTAGTTAAGTCGCTTGATGCATCTTGTAGATCTTGTACTGCCCAAGTTATAGCAGGATCAACTGCTGCTGGAAGATTAGTTAAATCGCCGTCGCTAATTGTATCTTCGATAACTTGTACTAGTGTTTGTACTGCTGCGGCAGTTGTTGCATCTGCACCATTATATGTTACAGTATCTTGAACTTCAGTATTTCCTGTAGATGCTGATACTGCGATACCTTGTACTACTTGTCCAATTACAGATTGTAGTCTGTTGTATGCTGCTTGTGTTGCTGTAACTTCTGTGCCTGAAAGAAGATTTTCGCCAAAGAAGTATGCACCAGCTGCATATCTTGTTGCTGTATTGCCGCCGTATAAAATGTCATAACTTAGTGCATCAATAACACGACCTGCATGTTCTCTTGTGATGCGGGGCTTATATCTTAGAGTTGAATAGTTAACACCTAACCATGCAATCATTTCTTCTACTAAGAACGCTCTGTTAACTTGGATTTGATCTTTTGCATATTCTAAGTTAGCATCTGCACCTGCTGGTGTTGTAAATGTTAGTGCTGATGCTGCCGAATCTCCATTTTGAAGTATATCAATGATTTCATCAAATGTAGCAGTTACACTATTAGTTGCTGCTACAAAGTCTGCAACGTTCGTAAGTGCAAGTGCTCTTGTTTTTAAGTCGCCTATTGCAAGAATAAACTCACGTAATTGATCAACATATTTTACAGGATCACTTACAATATTGTATCCTTTTGCTACTGCTATAGCATTATAGTTAGTACCAAGAGCAACATCTAATGCTGCTGCTTCAACAAAATTACCAAACTTATTAGTAAAGTCTGTTGTGTCATATTCGTAGCCTGTAAAATTATTTTCAATATATTCAATAACAGACTGTTGAATATTAGCAGTATCATTTACTAATGCTGTTGCTGCTGTTTGAATTGTACCAGCAACCCATGTAATGTCAGGATCAATAACGTTTGGTAACGCCGATGTACCTTGATCAATTACGTTAATAATAATATCAATAAGATCTTGCATTGCCTCGTATGCTGCAATCAAATCTGGGTCTAGCTCTTCTGGTGGTGCACCAGTTGGCTCTGTACCAGTTGTTCCGCCTGTCGGTGGAGCTGCTGTTGGTGTGCCGCCACCGCCTGTGCCAGTACCTGGTGTTGTTCCACCGCCTGTGCCAGTACCAGTTGGTGTGCCTGTTGGTCCTGTTCCTGTTGTTGGATCTGGATTAATTGGCTCACCTTGTTCATTAGTTGGTTCTTGGAAGTCAGTACCTGAAATTGCACCTTCAACCCAAACTTTTAATTCTGCATAAAGTAATGATGTTATAACTCTTTGGTTTGGTGGTAATTGGTTTACTGCGTTTTCATAATACATTGATGCATTATAATGTGTAGCACTGTTACCGCCATAAACAATATCGTAACATAGCGCATCAAGTACATAACCTACATCTCTACGACATTTTGCACTATCGTATACTAAATCTGGATAGTTAAGTGTTAACCAGCTAATTGCTCTGTTCTGGATAAGAATTCTTTTATCTTGAATAATATCTTTTGCTTCAACCTTTTCCGGAACTACTCCTACAGGTGCTGGATATTGCATTGGACGAGTAGAACCATCTTCTGTTTCACCGTTTTCAATAATGTAAATTACTTCGTCCCATGCTTCGTCATTACGGAACTGTGCTAGTGCATCTGTGCTAGTAAGTGTCGATGCTAGTCCTTTAGCATGTTTTAAACTTTCTACTGTTTGAATATTTTGATAATTGTTAAGATATTCACTTGTACCTCTAGTATATGCTAGACCGGCTGTAACTTGATTATAGTTGGTACCTAGTAGTATATCCCAGTATGCTGCATCAATAATTAAGCCTGTATCTCTACGACACTTTTCTTCAGCATATGCACCTGGATATTTTTGATCTAAATAGATCAAAGAGTTTTGTTTAATCGCTGCGGTTTCAGTGCGTATTGTAGTTCTATCTGTAGCACCAGGATCTTCGTTAACACCTGCTACATAAGAAGGATTTGTAATTGTTACAGGATAATTAACGTTATCTTGGTATGTTCTTTCGTTAAATTCAGCTAAAAGTGTATTAAGTGTTGCTGCTTCTGTTGCACTACCGTTAGCTGCGTCAGTAACTTGTGCTACTGATGTTTGACTTGGTGCTGAAATTGTATTACTTTGAATAACATCATCAATATATGTTTGAAGATGTGTAATTGACTCTCTAAACTGTGCTTCTGCACCAACAATATTATCATCGCCAGTAATCATCCAGTCAGCTTTATCTATAGTTGCAGTATTACCGCTATAGTATAAGTCATAGCTCATTGCATCAATCAAGTCTCTATAAAAGTCTCTCCAAACTTCTTGATTATATGTTAAACCGTCTTGGAATGGAGAATTACCTGCTGTAATCTCTGCTTCAATCCATGCAATCTGTTCTGCTGCAATAAATTCTTTGTTTCTTCTTAGAAGATCAACACCTTGTGTAAGTGTAATAATTGATGTTGGATTTGGAGTATAATAGAGTTCAGTCATTACAACTGGATCTAACAATTCTTTCCAAATTATGCTAACAATATCATCCCATAGCCCACTAATATAGTCAAGGCTTGCAGCATTTAGTGGTGTTACAAGTTCTATTCTAGTTAGAACATAGATAATAAAATCAATATACTTTGCTTTTTGTCCGTCTGTTGGAAGTGCAGAGTATTTTTCGCCTAGTTCTAGCGCAAGTACTGTAGATTTATAGTTTGTTTGGAATACAAGATCATCTGTTACTGCATCAATTAGTCTTTCTGCATCATTGCCAAAGTCTGTTTGATCGAATGTTGGAAAGAAGTTAACAAAGTTTGCTTCAATAAATGCAATCGCTTCTTCTTTAATATATGGCTTGTTGTCACGCAATAACTTCTTAGCGTTGAAGAATTCTCTACCTGGATCAACTTTCGGACGGTAAGATAAATCTGCCGCAATTTGTGTAGCTCTTGTGATAGACTTAACTGGTTGGCTAGTACCATCGTTTTCGTCATCACCATATTTGTCCGATACATATACTCGGTTGCCGCCAAATGCATCTGGTCTGCCCCAGAATGTATTGCCTGCTCCGTCTGTTGATAGTACCGCAGGATCGATTGAATCTTCGGGTGGAAGTTTAATAATATAGCTAAAGTTAACATCGTCGGGTGCTTGTATACCCACGTACTTGTTATTGTCTGCATCATTAAAGAATAAAGTTTCTGCTGCATTTACAGTAATTGGTCCGTTAAATTCAGTACCGTCTGCTTCAATAACAACTTTTGGTGCACCGTCAACACTTGCAGTAACACTTGCTTTTGTACTGTCTTGATTGTCAACGATTGTTAATGAAGTATCTCCTTGGAAAATACTTGATGATGCAAAATCTGGATCGACTGCTTGTAACGCAACAATTTCACCGTTATCTTTTTTAGTGAAAATCTTACCATCTGCTGTGTTAATTGCAATTTGACCTGGTTCGATCTGTGAATCCGTAGGTACTCTTCCTGGTACACTACTTCTAATGTGTTTTAATTTGCTAGCCATTTATTTTCTTCCTATATAGGTAAAGGGTTGAAACACTTGTCTTCCCTTATTTTTAGCATATATATGCTATATTTTTATTTATCCTTAAAAGGTTCCTTCGTCGATTACATCGGTCCAAACTGGAACATTATTTTCATCTGTTGTTAAAACTCCGTAACTTGTAGTAGCATTGAAACCTGGATTTGAAACACCGGTATTTCCTAATGCGCCTGTATCATTACCGTATACAATACTGTTTGCTGGTATAGTTGTTAAACCAGTACCACCATATTGTGGCATAAGTTGATTGCCTAGTTCTAAGTCGCCGTCTACAATTACAGTTGTTCTAAATGTTGTTTCACCGTTAACATCACCAATAGTAATAGTTGATGCTGCACCAAATGCATTAATAACTGTTGCATTAGTGTTAATAATATCTACAGTACCAATTGCAGAAGTAGTTAAAGCATTTTCTATTCTAATATTGTTAGAATAAATGTGATTCCATTGCTTAGTTGTGCTACCTAAATCATATGTATTATTAGCATCTGGTACTAAGTTAGAAGTAAAGTCTGCAATAACTTCGACAGTGTCAACATCTTGGTCACCAATCCTTAGATTGCCGCCTAGTGTAATATCGCCTGTAACATCTAAGTTACCTGTTACATTTGTATTAGCTTCTAAATTAATAGCTCCTGTACCGCTTGTGCGTACATCAAGATCGGAGTTTGAATTAATAGTTTCAAGTACATTACCGATGATTTGTATATCACCGTTTTCGATTGCTTCTGTACCACCTAAGTCAAAACCACCAAGTGCTGATATTTTACCGTCTGCATTAACACTAAGTTGAGTTGTACCAAGATAAATTGTGCTGCCACTTAGATAAAGATCGCGCCATTTATTAACTGCACTACCAAGATCGTATGTTTCATCAGCGTCAGGGATAAGGTCTACGCCAATTGTGTCACCGTCTTGAAGTCCTAGTGAACCTGTTAAACGTCTCCAGTCTAACGGGGAAACATCTGGATCTGCTCCGATATTATCTCTTAGTGCAATGTAAAGTCTATCACTTTGTACTACAAGTTCGTTTGCTTGATATTGGATTCCTGCACCCCAGGTATCTCTCCAGTTTAAACCTGCAACTAAAATTTCCCAGTTTGCACCGTCATTTTCAAAAGTAGTAGGATCTGCAGTATGTCCTGTATTACAGTAATAAACTGTAACGCCGTAACGAACAACGTTTCCGACTTTGTAGTAAGTACCACCTACCCATTCAGAGGCCCATTCGAAGCCTCCCGCCATTATTTCCCAACTGCCTAGATCTCGATCGGCATAAAAATTTGACTGAGCTGTGTGTCCTGCTTTACATACGTATGATGTACCACCATAGCGTACAACATCATCTCTGAGGTATGCAGTGCCGGTAACCCACTCTCCTTTCCATACAAATCGTAATCTACCTAGATTAAATTCTGCCATTTTTCCTTATCCTTTAATTCAGCACATGCTTTGCATGTATTTATCTTTTTCTATCTTAACCCAACGGATCAATTTTTAATATGAACTCCCCGTCGGCATTAACTTCATAGTCAATGTTTTTAGAGTCCCATCTATACTGCTGATATCTCATATTTTCAATATCAGGATCGTCTTCTTTGTTCGGTAGTCTTTTATCAAAAAAATCTACTCCAAATTCAAAATTTTCAAAGTCCTTTGTACTATCAGGACCTGATTCGTTTATACGAATTTCTGCTGTCTTGTCCAGTACCATATCAATTTTTGTCAAATATAAAAACTGATCTTCATCTATTCTTAGTGCATAAAAATACCTAGAGCCGTTATATTGATCATAGATTATATCTGGACTGTTTCCTAAATAATAATTTCCGCTACTCATTTGTTTTCTCCTTATACAATCTCAACAAAGCTCATTAGTACGTCTACACTGTCATCTACACTAGACACTACCATTAATTCATTACTAGCAGCAACAATTAGTTTTTCACCTCCATTAACTGCTCGTAAACTTCCCCCTGGAGGAATCATTACGTCTTTTAGGTAATACCCTGTTGTGCTTGTTTCGTCTGTTAACATTACGCTAACCATTACTGCTTTGTCAGCAAGTAAATTTGTAAGGCTGAGTCCAATTACAGTTGCTCTAGAATTGCCTGCTGTCTGAGCAATTTGTACAGGGGTTGTCCCAACCTGTGTTAATACTTTATTTTTAAATAATGTTGCCATTTTCTTTTATCCTAAACTTAATACAATTTCTAGTGCTAAATCTTCTGCATCTGCTCTTGAAATACCACTTGCAGAACCTGCAACTGATACCCAGTTTTGTCCATCATATACTTCAACACGACTGTCTGTAGTGTTAAATCTTGTAACACCTGTTTGCGGTGTTGCTGGTCTTTCTACACTTGTTCCTACTGGAATTACAAATCCTTCTGCATCACCAAATTTAAGGTAGCCTGTACCAGTTTGCACAATTTCCATATTTGAAGCAGGTGCAGTATTAGTTATCGTACTTTCATTAATTGCAAAGTTTTCAAGAATAACACTGCCTGTTCCATTTGCTTGGAAACTCATATCAGTATTTGTATTTACTGCACTAATGCTAGTATTTTCAATTAAAATGTTATCTATTTCAATCCTTGGTGTGTTTAATCCAGTACTGTCTAATGATGCTGCTAACGATCCGTTGGAATAGAATCTTATAACGCCATCGTTTGCACCAGGTGTTAATTCAGCAGTAATATAAGTGTCTCTATCGTCATCAAATACGCCACCTAAGCCACTCCAACTAGTGCCATCATATCCTTCGTAATCGCCTATGTCAGTATTAAATCTTACCATGCCTGCTACTGGTGTTGCAGGTCTGTCAGCAGTTGTACCTGCTGGTAAAACAATACTTTCTGTGCTATCAAAATTAACAATGTTTCCTGCACCTAAACTAATATCTAAGTCGTTGCCCGGTGCTACTGTTATCGTAGATTGATTGATTGAAATATCACCAAAATCAATTGACCCAGTACCACTTGCACGAAGTTCTAAGTTGCTATTACTATTAGTTGTAGTAATATAATTGTCTTCAATTATGATATCACCTGTACTAAATGTATCACTAGATACTAAAGAATTTGAAGATATCAAACTATTTGTAAACAATGTGCCTTCTACTGTTAGGTCTTGTAGAATTCTAACATTGTTATTTGGAACTAGTATTTCGCCTGTTCCATTAGCACCTAGTTCTAAATTTGCATTTGATCTTGTAGTTGTAATAAAGTTATCATCAATTAATATTTCTTCAAATTGGAATGCTCCTTCGACATCAAAACTTCCACCTACATTAATATTACCATTAATAGTTGTATTTCCAGTTTGTGTATAATCTCCGTTGTGTGTTAGTGTTCCGTTAACATTTAAATCATTTAAAGTAGTAGTTCCGAGAACAGTTAAGTCTTGATCAAATTCTACATCAGCAAGTTGTACTCTAACAACGTTTCCTGGATTTGCTTGTAAAATAATATCGGAAATAGAAGTAACATAGTTTCCTACTAGTGTTATAGTACCAGTACTGAATTGAGATGCTGATACAAATCCAGTGTTATTAATGGTGTTTGAATTAATAGTAGAAGTTGGTGCTAATATATCTCCAGTTACTGATAAATCATTTTGATCAATAATAACTTCACCGCCTGGTTGCGGTCTTAATATAAGATCAGTATTTGTTACGGTTGGGTCTATAGATATCACGTTATTTGCAACAACTATGTCATCTAGTGTTGAAGTTCCCTGAACATTTATGTTGCCATTAAATATAGCAGACCCTGTTACAGTATATGTGCCTGTTTGTTGTGTATTACCTATGTGATTAATTAATCCAGTTGCAGTGATATCTCCAGTCGTAGTTGTACCAACAACAGTTAAATCGTTACTAATGTACACATCGCTGTTTGGTACAAAAATTCTGCCTGTGCCACTTGCACGTAGTTCTAAATCACTATTACTTTGAGTAGTTGTGATAGTATTAAAAATAAGAGAAATATCGCCAGTGCTAAACGAAGAACTTGAAATGCTTCCGGAGTTTACAATAGCACCACTATTAATTGTTCCACCAACTGTTAAATCATTAGTAATTTCAACATCGTTGTTTGGAATAAGAACTACACCAGTGCCGTTTGCTCTTAGATCTAAATCACTATTACTTAAAGTAGTTGTAATAAAGTTATCGTCAATTAAAATATCTTCAAACTGTGCTTGCGACAATGCTGTTAAATTACCGTCAATTGATAAATTTCCTGTTAAATCAAAATCACCAGTTTGTGATGTGCCGCCAATCTGAGTTAAAGTTCCAGTTATTGTAGTATCTTGTAAATCTGTATTTCCAGTAACTGTCAAATCATTTAATACTCTTAGATCCGAGTTTACTTGAATTATACCAACACCATTAGCTTCTAGTATTAAATTATCACCCGGATTAATTGTTTTAATAAGATCATTAATAATTCTAATGTTAGCAGTTTCAAAAGAACCTGACGTAATTAAACCTGCATTATTAATATTTTCAGTTGTAGTTGCTCCAAGAATTTCTAAGTTATTATTAATTAAAACATCATTAGTTGGTACTAAAACTACACCAGTACCTGCTGCACGTAACTCTAGGTCGCTGTTACTTGCAGTAGTTGTAATAAAGTTATCATTAATTAAAATATTTTCAAACTGCATTTCTGCATTGATTGAAAACAATCCATTAATAGTATAATCACCATTAATTGTTGCATCACCAGTTTGGAAATAATTCCCTGTATGGGTAATTGTTCCGTTTATTACAGTATTATCAAGTGTAGTTAATCCGCTAACTGTTAAGTCATTTGTTATTGATACATTACTAGTTGGTATTACTACAGATCCAGTTCCACTTGCATCTAGTATGAGATCTGAATTACTTAAATTTGTTGATATAGTATTATTAAAAATAGCAATATCACCAGTACTGAAAAGATTAGCAGTAATAGACATACTATTAACATCTTGTGTTGTTAATGTTCCAGTTAAAATCTCAACGTTTTGTAAAAATTCAACATCATTGCTTGGTACAATTACTTTACCTGTGCCGGCGGCACGTAGATCTAAATCGGCATTACTTGAAGTAGTTGTAATAAAATTATCTTCAATTAATATTTCTTCTAATTGAACTGCTGATTGTACATCTAATATTCCGCTAATAGATAAATCACCAATAAGGTCGTAGTCACCAGTTTGATTTGTGTTACCAATATGTGTTAATAGCCCATTAATATTTGTAGTTGATAACTGAGTTGTACCGTTTACTGTTAAATTATTATCAAATTGTACATTATTAGAATCAACTAGTATTGCGCCAGTTCCTGCTGCACGTAATTCTAAATTTGAATTAGAAGTTGTTGTTTCTATTACATTATCGAAAATATTAATATCGCCAGTTGTAAATAATGGAGATGTTATTGATGTAACTGCTATCAAGTTAGGCGTAGTAACTGTTCCGTTAACAGTTAGATTATTTTGTATTGTAACATCGTTATTTGGAACAATAACTTCACCAGTGCCTACTGCACGTAATTCTAAATCAGCGTTGGTTGTTGTAGTTGTAATATAATTGTCGTCTATTAAAATTTCTTCAAACTGTGCTGCTTGTGTAACGTCTAAAGTACCTGTTGTAGATATGTTACCAGTAACAGTTAAGTTGCCAGTTTGTGTAGTATCGCCTGCATGTGTAATTGTTCCTACAACAACAGTGTTTAATAAATCTGTATCGCCGCGGACTTCTAAACCAAGTTGCATTACTACGTCATTGTTAGCAACTATATTTCCTACACCTGCTGCTGCAAGTTCTAAGTTTGCGTTTGATGACGCTGTAGTAATTACATTATTAGTAATTGTAATATCACTAACGTTGTATGTAGTTGCATCTACTGTAGTTGTTACATCAACTGTATCTGCATTAATTTGATTAGTAACACTTAAATCGTTTGTGATTGTAACATCGTTGTTTGGTATTAAAATAATACCAGTACCACTTGCTCGAAGCTCTAAATCACTGTTACTTACAGTAGTTGTAATATAATTGTCGTCAATTAAAATATTTTCAAATTGTACTTGCGACTGTATATTTGTTACTCCAGTTACAGTTAAATCGCCTGTAATATCTGCATTGCCTACTTGTGTAACATTTCCGTTGTGTGTGATATCTCCATTTACAGTTAAGGCTTGTACATCTGTTGCACCTGCTACTGTTAATGCTTGTCCAAGCACAACATTATTTGTATCAACGTGTATTTCGCCTGCACCATTTGCTCTTAATACTAAATCTGAGTTTGATAGTGTAGTTGTAATAGTATTATTATCAATTAAGATATCGCCAGTTGTAAATGTATCAGTTATAATATTATTATTAACAACTACGTCATGAGCAGATGTCAATCCAATAACAGTTAGATTATTATTAATTATAACATCGTTGTTTGGTATTTGAATAAACCCAGTGCCATTTGCACGTAGTTCTAAATCACTGTTACTTAAAGTAGTAGTTACAACATTACCTTCAACTCTAATATCTTCAAACTGACCTGCACCGTCAACTGTTAAAGTTTCTGTTAGAGAAACATTGCCAGTAACATCAACATCGCCTGTTATATCAACTGCTCCGTTAACAGTTAGATCTGAATTAATTGTTAGATCTTGTACAGTTGTTGTACCTTGTACAACTAAATTGTTTGTTATTGTAACATCGTTGTTAGGTACAATAACTTCTCCTGTGCCGTTTGCACGAAGTTCTAAATCTGCATTTGAGTCTATTGTTTGAATGTAGTTGTCATTGATTTCAATGCTATCAATGTATAATCTATTAGCCCACAAATCTCTCCAACGTAAACTAGGGCTACCTAAATCATAGGTATCAGTTATATTTGGAAACATACCGCTATCAATGTTAGCAGTAAAACTAACTGAATCTGTGCTTTGATCACCTATTTGAATATTACCTGCAACAGTAACATCACCAACTACATCTAAATTACCAGTAATGTCTACATTATCTTGTAAATTAATTTGGCCGCTTGCTGCTGTAATGTTAGCGTCTCCTGATAATGTTTCAAGAGTGTTACCGCTTAAACGCCAATTACCTGTTTCAATTTTATCGCCTTTAATTAGTGTAGTATTTGTGCCGTCTGTAATTTCAATACCATTAGTTGTATCAATATTAAAACTTGCATTACTAAACTGAATAGCACCATTTTCTTGGTCAATTACAAATAAATCGCCTACTCTAAAATCACCTTTATGGTCAACTGTTGAATAATAAATTTTTGCGTTATTAGTTTCTACAATTTCGTTTGCTTGTATTACAGTGTTAGGATCGTTATCAACATCTTTACCGTTGCCTATGTATGCAACATTATGACCAATAGCATACATTATTACACCAGGACCGTCGCCTACTAAGCCTTCGTTGCCGTAAACACTGGCAGATCCAATCAAGCGTATTTCTGCACCAAAGTCTGAAAAGTCTACAAGTGAAATTCTTGTAGCGGTTGCTCCGCCACTAAATCTAACATCTTGTCCTGATACGCCATCATCAATAATATTAGTTGATCCGCTGATATCGTCAAAGTGTAACAGTAAAACTGTACCCGGTTGTTCTCCTAAAAACGGAGTAGTAGTAGGTGTAAAGTTTGCTGTATATTTGGCTTCACCTTTAACAACTCTTACCTCATCAATATTACCATCTACAAAAGAAGTATCATTAAATCCTGCACCAATTCTTACGCCTGTTTCAACATATGTTGTATTATCAGTCCAAGTGCTACCTTCTTGTGTTCCGTCAATAAAGAGTTTAGTATCTGTACCTTCTCTTGTTACAGCAACATGATACCAAGTACTTGTAGTAGGTGATGAAGTACCTGTGATTACTTCTGCACCATTTACATAGTATGCAAAATTTCCTGAACCGTTAATGTAAATTACAGGAGCTGCTTGTGATGCTGTTGTTCTTTGATCATACAAGTTGCCTGCAACTGCATCAAAATACACAAACATTTCAATAGTAAAATCACCAGTGCCAAATTCAAAATCTTCTATGCTGGCCACTGTTATGTAGTCGCCAGTACCATCTAAAACTAAACTACCAATACCGAACTTGCTGTTAGTTGAATCAATTTGTGCATCACCGTTGACTGTTACAGTTTTTCCAGGACGTTCTTCTGGTAATACCCATCCTACATTTTTAGCATCAATATAAAATTTGCCGTCTGCATCAACTGTTTCAATTGTGCCTGTTGCTAGTACTGTTGTGCCATCTGTGTCATAATAAGTTACAGTTTCGCCTGCACTAAATGATCCTGTTACATCAGAAACACGCAATGCCGTTTTGCCGTCACCTTTAAGACCAGCACTACTATCGTATGCATATAATGAACGATTTGCAAAATATGTAAAGCTGTTGAGCCATTCTATTCTTGCACCATTAGTTGCCGTTACTGCATCTACACCTGGTGTAATAAACGTAGCAGAATGGAAAAGCATACTTGCTTCTTTTGAATTTGCTGTTGCAACAGAACCGTCTACAAGAACACCTTTACCTGCATCTCCTTGATCAAAGCCTCTAGGATCACTTGCACTAGTTACACTGCCTTCTGTAATAACAGTAATATTTTTAATATATGGCGAGCGAGTAGTTACTTCAAAGTTGCTTGCAAATCTAAACGCATATCCTGTATCATTTACGCTATTATAAAAATAATTTGCAACAGTTATATCTTCAATTGTTGTTTCACCGTTGAGCAAAAATGCATCATTATCTTGAGTTGCTACTGTAGGTTGTACAGTTACACTTCTAAGACTTTCACCTTTAACGTTAACGCCTACTGGTAATTCAATTGGAAATGTTTCTGTGTATGTACCAGGAAAAACATGAATAGTATCTCCGGCTGTTGCTAAAGTTTCAGCAGCATACTTGATACTTGCAACCGGATCTTGGGGGTGTGTTCCGGTATGTGTGTCGTCGCCATTTGTAGCAACATATATTATTTTTCCTTGACGTAAAGATAAATCAATGCCGTCAACAAATAAGTCACCTGTATCAATTTGTGTAGCAATAAAGTTTTCAACATAGATATCTGCCCAGCGTTTTGCTGCTGTACCCAATTGATAAGTATCGTCTTGATCAGGTATAAGATCAGATGCAATTTCTGCATTAAATGTTACAGTGTCGTCATTTGGTACTGTTTGATCTGTACTACCTAACTGTATATTTCCGTCTGCGGTAATATTACCTGTAGCATGAATGTTTCCTGTAACATTCATGTCTGAAAATACGTCTACAATTCCTGTTCCGTTGGGTCTTAGCTCTAAGTTAGCATTACTATTATTTGTACTAACTATATTGTCATAAATGCTTATGTCTTGTATGTCTAATTGTTTTTGATATACAACAGTGTCTATGCCTGTAGTTACAAGATTTAAATCATTTGAACTTTGGATAGTATTACCTGATATTGTAATGTTTGCAAGATCGGCTTGCGTATCTACAATAAGGTTTGTTGTTTTAGAGGTTCCGTTAACGTCTAACTCGTGTTGAGGTAAAATGGGGTCATTTTGGTCGGCGTTATTCAGTCCTAGTTTGATACCGACTTTATCATTATTAACATCTAGAACTAATAAGTCGTTCTCAAAGGCTAAATTTACTCCATCACGAAGTAAGTTAGACTTTAAGAGCGGACCTGATATGCGACCAACAGCCATCTCTTCTCCTTAACACGGGGATCCTGTCCCTCTAGCCGAATTCTCACCCTCTCGGTTCTTTGCTGGCTAACCACAGTTTGTCCTGCAAGGTATGGTCTTACTTTTGCATTACTAGTATTTATATGATCTAGAGAAAAGTGGGTCGTTACCCAAAGATTAGAGTGTATTCAAACAGCAGATCGTCAAACTCTGCTGGGGTAATATTATTGCTTAATCCTGCAGATGCGATGTAGGTATTCCCGTCAAATGTTTCAAGTATTTGGTCATCAGTATTCCATCTTGTATCACCTATTTCAACACTTGTTCGATCAGCACTTGGTCCAGCAGGTATTAAAACCCCTGAGTTTGATACTAACACAGTATAATAACCACTTGAGTTGTTTTTTATTTCAAGAGCATTATTTGTATTGTTAATAATTTTACTATCTTCTATAGTAATATCTTCAATATTAAATACACCGGTACCATTTTCAAAAGTAAGATCAGTATCTGCTTGACTTACTCCAATAGTACTATTATTGATATACATCTGTGGTAATACTATGCCTGAAATAAAGAAGTTATCTGGTTGTATACTTGCAGTCTGTACACCTTGCTGAGTAAATACAATTTGATTGCTAGTGCTAGTAGCATCTACACTAGTAAGCCTATCTGCAGAATATATACCAGAAAATGCAACAGGAACTGTTGTAAATCCTTCAAACAGTCCTGTTTGATTGTTAAATCTAATATCACCTTGGGTGTTTACAGTTTTTTGTGCAGTTGTACCTGAAGGCAATTTAGTTGCAGGTGCATCTGAAACATCAACGTTGCCATCGACTTCAAAGGTTATACTCTGTGTGCTTGAAATAGTATTTGTATTAAAACTAATATCTTCAACATCAACCGATCCTGTGCCTGCGCCACTTAGTTCTAGGTCACTATCAGTATTGGTAGTTTGAATTCTATTGTCATATATTTCTATATCGTTAGTTTCAAGTTTATCAGTTTGTACATACTGTGTTGTTAATTGAGTTATGTCACTAACTCCATTAAGATATAAGTTTTGTGCAATTTTTGAATTAGCATCAAACTGTACTTCACCCGAGCCATTTGCTCTTAGTTCTAAGTACGCACTCGAAGAAGTAGTTGTTATTGTATTGTCATTAATGTTTATTTCTTCAAACTGGACCTCTGCTGCAACAATATTTCCTGTTACTGTTAGATTGCCTGTTGTAGTAAAATCATTTACTGTTCTGTCACCTACATGAGTAATTTGTTTTGGATCTACTGTACCATATTTTACCTCAAGATCTTGTACAGTTGTAGTACCAGTAACATTTAAATCTTGATTAATAAACACATTATTACTTGGTACATGTACTTTATTGCCTGTTGTCGGCATAAAGAATAAGTCTGTTCCGGTAGTAACACTTTCAATTTTATTTTGTGTAATAGTAATATCAGCAGTCTCAAATGCATTTGCAGTAATTGTACCACTATTACTAATAGTATTTGAAGTTATATTTTGAACATTAATATTGTTATGACTAAATGCCAAATCGCCGTCAAATACAACATTATTTGTAGACCTTAAAATAATATCAGATCCGGCTTGAGCTGTTATTCCTTCTGCAGGACCTATAGTTCCAAATCGTAAATTGCCTAGTGTTTGAGTTGATGGACCAGCGTCAAGCGTTCCTATAACATTTAGTTCACTAGAACCTCCAGATAAGAAAAGTATTCCATTATCAGTTCTATCACCAACATGCGTTATTGTTCCATTTATAGACATTCCGCCTAATGTATAATTAGTTGCTGATAGATTTTGACTAAACTCTGCATCATTAGTATCAATTACAACACTGCCAGTACCGTTTGCATCTAATATTATATCGGTGTTAGTGCCGTAAGCATCAACATTATTATCATATAATCTAAGAGACTGAGTTTCTAATAAATCTGCATTAACATTACTAACATTTTGTATATTTGAAGATGTTAATGTTCCTGATATTAATAGATCATTTGTAATTTCTACATTATTATTTGGAACTAAAACTTTACCAGTGCCACTAGCACGTAGCTCTAAATTACCGTCTGGTATTGTTGTTTGTCTTATAACATTTTGTTCAAGTTTAATATCTCCAAATCTTCCAGTACCAGTTACAGAAGTTTGTCCACTTAAACTAAAATTATATGTTGGTATATTAAAATCTCCAGTAATATTTCTATTACCTGTATGAGTTAATATTGTAGTATTTTCATCTCCTACTACTCCAATATCAGTATTAGTAAAGTTTGTTTGTACATCAACAGTTAAATTTTGATTTAATTCGGTAACAGAATTAAATTGTACTTCTGTTCCGTCTAAAGATATATTTGAATTAGTAACTGTGTGAGTAATAATATTATCTCTAATTTCTAATCCTGTATCAGTTTCGAAAGAATAAGAAGTAATGTTTATACCATTATTAATACCGTTAGTAGTTGTTAAACCTTGTACAGTAAAATTATTTTCTGCTAAAATATTACTGCTAGATATTAGAACTTTTCCAGTTCCAACTGCACGTAATTCTAAATCACTATTTGAATCAACTGTTGTAATAATATTATCGTCAAGTGCAACATTTTCAAATTGTACCTGTCTATCGACTGTTAGTTTTCCGTTAAATGCGACATTTCCGTTTACAATAACATTACCTGTTTGAGTTAAATCGCCTATATATGTAAGTGATCCGTTAACATTTGTGTCTGCTATTGTTGTAGTACCATCTACATCTAAGTTTTGATTAAATTTGTTATTATCAGCATTAGAAACTATATTGCCAGTTGCACTTAATTCTATATCGGTATTAGGATCTAGTAGTGTTGTGGCTAAAATATTATTATCGTAAATGTGTAAATAATCGTAATTATTAAATAAGTCTGCCGTTACAGTCGTTGCCGAATTTATTATATTAACCTGCAGATTTCCTAGTATATTAACATTTTGTGTAAATTCTACATCATTGTTTGGTACAATTACTTTACCTGAGCCTGCTGCACGTAGTTCTAAATCACTATTGCTATCAACAGTTGTAATAACGTTTTCGTCAAAATCAATATTTTCAAAATCTATGTTAGGGACATTTAATAATCCGCTTATAGTCATGTCGCCTGTAATATCTGCATTGCCTGTTTGTGTTTTATTGCCTGTGTGAGTTAATGTTCCATTAATATTTGTAATTCGTAAATCTGTTACTCCGTTTACAGTAAGATTATTAGTAATTTCTACGTTATTGCTAGGAACATAAACTTCACCAGTGCCGTTAGCACGTAATGTTAGATCTGCGTTAGATTGTGTAGTAGTAATAGTGTTATCAGAAATATCTAATTCGTCAGTACGGAATATTTCTGTATTAATACTAGTTGTATTTTGAACTTGGTTTAGTGTAACAGAATTATTTACATCAAGATTATTTGTAATTGTAACATTATTATTTGGTACAATTATTTGTCCTGTGCCACTAGCACGTAATTCTAAATTAGCGTTAGAACTTGTAGTTGTAATAAAGTTATCGTCAATTAATATTTCTTCAAACTGTGCTGATTTAGTTATATCAATTTCGCCGTCAACTGAAAGATTTCCAGTTAAATTATAATCTCCAACTTGACTTCTATTACCAGTTTGTGTTAAACTACCTGTAATATCTAGTGCTTGCAGATTTGTTGTTAATGCTACTACACTTAAATTTTGTTCTGCAATAAAATCATTAAATTGAACAGAGATACTTGAAGCATCAGCAGCATTAGGGCCAAATCCTTCAAGAATTAAATCTCCTACATTTGAAAGTATTTTATTACCTGCAATAGTTATTGTTGCTGTGTTTAATGTAGCAGAATTTATTGTAGTTGCTGTTAAACTATTTGCATCAACACCGGTTGCTGTTAAATTAGTTTGAACATCTGTAGTTTCTAATCTTACAACACCAGTTCCACTTGCACGAAGTTCTAAGTTAGCGTTTGTTGATGTAGTTGTAATAAAATTATCATCAACTAATATTTCTTCTAATTGAACTTGACTGTTTAGGTTAACTATTCCACTAACATCTAAGTTACCAGTCTGTGAATAATTACCTACTTGTGTTCTATTTCCGGTATGATCTAACAAACCAGTAACAGAAAGATTGTTGTTAATAGTTGTTAGTCCTGTTGTTACTGTCAAATTGTTATCAATTTGTACGGCATTATCAAATACTACATTACCTGTAGCACTTAATTCTAAATCACCAGTAAGTGCTGTAATATTATTATCAAGAATAGTTAGATCATTATTAGTAAAAACTTCTGCACTAATATTTGATACACTTGTTAAGTCGCCAGTAGTAAATGTATTTGATACTGTTAGTTTGTTAGTAATAGAAACATTATTATTAGGAATTAATAAATTACCTGTGCCACTAGCACGTAGTTCTAAATCTGAGTTAGTAAGTGTCGTAGTAACTACATTCCCGCTAAACAATACATCTTCAAATTGAACTGATCCGTCGACAGTTAATGACTCTGTTAAAGATACATTACCTGTAATATTTAAATCACCAACTTGTGAAAAGTTAGTAAGAGTAAGATTATCGTTTACGTCTGTTATTCCAGCAAATTCTGTACTTCCAGTTGTTACTGTTAGATTGCCTCCTAAAGTAACACTGTCTGATATTAAAATTTGTCCTGTGCCACTGGCACGTAGCTCTAAATTGCTATTTGACTGTGTTGTTTCAATAAAATTGTTAGTAGCATTAATGTTATCGTTTAGTACTTGTGTTAGCCAAACATCGTCCCAACGTAAAGAACTAGAACCTATGTTATATGTATCAGTTGTTTTAGGTGTTAAGTTACTATCTATTCCACTTTCAAATGTAATAACATCTAAGTTTTGATTATTACCAAATCTAATTAATGTACCACCAATTGTAATGTCACCGCTAACGTCTAAGTTTTGATCTATATTAACATTGCCATTAAGATTTATTAGTCCTGATGCACTGTCAATGTTCATATCGCCTGAAATACTTACTAGACTGTTACCAATTAATCTAAGATTTCCAGTTTGAATATATTGTAGATCTAAATAACTAACATCTGATCCTGTAGTAACAGTGATAGTATCTACACCAACTACTGGAACATCATTAATATTAAATGTTTGACTGCCTTTTTCAAAGTCAATTAAAAAGTTATCGCCTACTCTAAAATCGCCGCTATGCGATTGTGATTGATATTGTATTCTACCGTTATTTGTTTCAACTACTTCATTGGCTTGAATAGTAAGAGTATCGTCGTTTGAACTATCAGAACCTGTACCTACATAACCAAAGTTATGCATTATCAAATACATTAATGTGTCTGCACCATCTGCAACGGCACCATAGTTACCGTAAATATTAGCAGATCCTATTGAACGTACTTCTGCACCATAATGCGTTTGCAAATTGTCATCAACACGTCCCGAACCGTTGGTTGCATAAAAGCCTCTATTTGCATAATATGTAAACGAGTTAAGCCATTCTATTCTAACACCATTTGTCATTACTAATGCATCTGCATTAGGAACAATAAGTGTTATTGCATGGAATAATAAACTTGCTTCTCTTGTATCAGCAGCAAGAACTGCGCCGTCTGCAAGTATACCACGTCCTGCATCACCTGCTATAAATCCTAAAGGATCTCCTGCTGTTACAGTACTACCTTTTGTGGAAACTGTAACATTTTGTATATACGGAGATCTAGAAGTTACCTTGCCGCCTGGAGCAAATCTAAATGCATAACCTACGTCATTTACATTATCATAATAAAAGTTTCTAATTGTAAAGTTAGATAGAGCAGTTTCGCCGTTTAATAAAAATATATCTGTAGTGCTTTGACTACTTGCAGGCTCAATAATTGTATTACGCTGATCGTGTCCGTGTAGTGTTACACCTTGTGGTATTGTAATTGGACAACTTTCTTCGTACACGCCAGGAAAAACATAGATAGTATCGCCTGTTGATGCTTGAGTTACAGCATAATCAATAGTTTCAAATGGTCCTTGAGGATGGTCGCCAACGTTTGAGTTGCTGCCGTTTTTAGCAACAAACCAAATTTTACCTTGACGCATATTAATATTAACGCCAGAAATAAGAGCATCGTCGCCTGTAGTTTCTTGTCCATTTAATAATACAGATTCTATTTGTATCCAACGCTTAGATGTATTACCAAGTGTATAAACATTATCTACATCGGGTATAATATTACTGCTTACTTCTGCTTTAATTGTAACTGTGTCACTTGGTAAGTTATCACCAAAAACAATATTACCGTCTGCTGTGATATCACTAAAGGAGTGTAAGTCTCCTCTAACATTTAAATTAGAAATTATTTCTGTTGAGCCAGTGCCGTTTGGTTGAAGTTCTATGTTAGAGTTTGAATTTATTGATTCTATATAATTGTCATCAATATATAGTTCTTCTGTTTTTACATTTGTAGAAGTAATTACACCTGCAGAATCAAATATAATATTATTTGTTCCGCCAAGTGGCTGAATAGTACTGTTTTGAATATTTAAATCTGCAATATTAATGTTACTTTCAGCAGTTAAAAAACCATTAGTGCCAGTAGCACTAGGATCAAAAATTCTAGTTGTACCTAGTACATGTAATTCTGTGCTTGGTGCGTCATTATTAATACCGATTTTACCGTTAATAACGTCGAGATGAAGTATTGCTGCGCCACCGCTTGCAGCTGATACATTTCTAAATGTAAGATTTTGATTTGCTCCGGTTGTTGCGCCTAATCTTAAAAGATTATTTTGTAATAAGCCACCGGATATTCTACCTACTTGTGCCACTCAGACTTCTCCTTAACACAAGTATTTATTGGATTTACTTATCGAAATTATGTAGCACTGTTATATAAACATCAGCGCCACCTGTTCCAGCTGCTGGGGGTGCAGAAGTAAATTCTAAATATGTGCCTGCTGGTTTTCCAACAGGATTTTGTACTACTTGATAATTGTTTGATGCGCCGTGTATTTGAACAACGTTTTCTACTAGAACAATAATGTTATTTCCGTCAACGGGTAATGTATAGTCTTCGTAATCACCGCTCGCGTTGTCCCATGATGAATCTAAAGGTCCAAATACAGTTTCTACTCCGTCTGCTGGACCAAATTGTTGTTGTACTACTGTTGTAGGTTCTTTGAATGCAATTCTTTTCCAAGTAGCACTGCTACCTTGGTATGCTTCAAATTCGTTATTAGTTGTATTGTAGCGCAAATCTCCTGTAGTTGCATCAGTAGGACGTTCTGCTGTTGTTCCCTTTGGAACAAGCATTACATTTTCACTATCTACAATTACTCGATTGTTAATGTCATACTTAACACCTTTACCGTAAATATTACGTAGATTTGTATTTTGCGCCTTTAATAATCTCATTACAATACCTTAATATAACTAACTGTACATGCAAGTCTACCTGTTGGTGTTCCGCTAGTATCAGGACTACCATTAACAACTACACTATCACCGCCTTCTAGTACAACTTTTTCAGTATCAAATGTAAAAGTTTCTCCTGCAGGCAAGCTCAATCTTCTAACTACTGATGTAACAGTATCACTATACGATCCGTCACTTGGTACAAAGTGTAAATCAAATGCACAAGTTGCTGTTGCAGCATCTACACCAGCAGGGTCGTATGTATTACATACCATAATATTTGTAATAGCCCATTCTTCACCAGCAGGTACAGTTAACATAGTATATCGATAATCAGTTGCTCCGCCGGATCCGTTACTTACTATTGCTTCATTTACTATTGCCATTTATCTTTCCTTTAAAAGAGCATACTATAAACTAGTGCTCTATTTCTACTTATCAATTCGTCTCTTTGTTCGTCGCCGGCGTTGGTTACAATTTTAGTATTAACAAAATATAATCCCGTAGCGCCAGCACCACTATGATCGGAATAAATTACTGTTCCTTCGTCTCCAACCGGTGCAGAAGGTTCTAGTCTATCATCACCTTCGTGTCCAATTCTTGAAATACGTAAGTTATCTTCTACAACAACACTACCAGTACCCATTGCGCCTAAGATTAAATTTTGTGACGATGTACTTGATGTTTTTATTTCAGTTCCCAAATCTGTATCTTCAATAATTAATCCGTACATTTCTACATAGTCAGCAAAGTTTTGCTGAACAATATTACCGTCAACTGTAAGTGTTATATTACTTGTGCCGCCGTCTTGTGAATTATCAAATGTTCTTACAATAGTAAGATCGTCTGGAACGATACCAGCCTGTATTCTATTTGGAACAGTGTTATTAAAGAATGTTGTAACATAATCGTTTACATAAGAAACATTAGGTATAATATTACCATCTGCTTCTGAAAGAGGATCACCTGGATCTTTTGTTGCATTTATTTTTGCAAGATACGGGCTGCCATCTTCGCCAGCAACTCTAATTAGTCCTGGATTGGCTTGTATGCCGCCGCTTGTTGAATATGGTCCTAATAAATTTAAATCAGATCCGTCTGTTGTAATATTTGGCGTTTGTAAACCTAATATTCTTCCATCTTGATCTGATGCTCTAAAAGTACCTTGTAATGTAACACCGGAAGGATCATACCATGTAACTGATTCAGTAAAAAGCCAATATGCATTTACTTTTGATCCGCGATCAATTTCTAAACCAGACGTACCATTGTCACCAATAACACCGCTTGTGCCATCGTTTTTATTTAAAGTAATGATATTATCTTCAATAACAGTATTAACAGTTTCAATAGAAGTTGTTACACCTTCAACCATTAAATCGCCAGTAATATAAACTGTACCACCACCGTCGCCCCTGCCGCCAGGACCAACATCAAGTGTGATTCTATGATCTTCGGCTACTGCTATTCTATAATTACCGTCTGATACTTTAAGTACTTTTGCCATTTATTAAATTCCAGTCAACACTAATATGTTTGCAGTTGAGTCATCTTGTATTTCCCAAGTATAATGATTATCGTTGAAGTCAATCATTGTACGATTTTGAACCTTGCGAATATATACAGCTTCTCCATCTACTACAAATCCTTGAAGTGACATTTCGTTGTCTAATAGTGTGTCTGTACTTTTATTAACAAGAGTACAGACACCTACATTTCCGTTAGGATCGTTTGCAGGATCGTCATTAACTTTAAATTTACTTTCAGATCTTTGACTAAGAACAATACCTAGTGCAGTAGCACTATTACTTCCTACTTTTACAGAAACAGTAAGATTTTGTTCATTACTTAAATCACTACCATCACTAGTAGCACCAAAGTATCTTTTATTTAATGGTCGACCCATGTGCTACTCCTAATTACTCTACATCACCTTCGATGTTGTCTGCATTAGTTAGACTTGCATCATCGCCTGCTTCTTCAATCTCAGCTACATCGCCTGTACCTGTGAAGTCCCAAGCAACTCTTGTTCCATTGTCTAGTGTTGCAACACGACCAGAAATTTTAGTTACTTGACGAGCTGTTCCGCCGTCGTCTACAGTAATTGACATTTCGCCTTCAAGTAAATCGCCTGCTGCTTTATCTACTAAAGAACAAGTTGCTTGTGTTAATGCTGTATCACTACATACAAAACGCTTACTGCCTTTTTGCTTTACAATCCAGCCTGGAACACTGCTTGTGCCATTATTAAATTGTACTTTGATTTCGTCACCAGCTGTTGGTGGTCCGAAGTATCTTTTATTAAGTGGTCTTCCCATGATTATATCTCCTTTGTTTAAATCATTTGCCGTTCTAGGGTCTACGCGGTGAGTTCCGCATAAGTCCTCCGAAGAGGCTCCTCTATAACACAAGTATTTATCAAAAAAGAAAAAAGCCCGACACAGTTAAGCATCGGGCTTTATAATAAAGGTGGGTGAAGGACTTGGGTTTACCTCCAACTAAGCGTCTAGATACCTTTCATCGTTAACACTTAGAACCTTGCTCTGTCTAGTATGACAGTGTGCGCACTGCTTGTCTCCAAACTCTACGCCGGGCACTACCCCTAACAAGTGCGCTTATCCTCTAGAAACAGGA
>Ga0213867_1000219_pt1 | contig 26761 bp, 21 predicted proteins | sample PICome_12_FD_160120 | JGI IMG/M metagenome (GOLD analysis project Ga0213867, IMG submission 160120) | Coastal seawater microbial communities near Pivers Island, North Carolina, United States - PICO540 | ecosystem: Environmental > Aquatic > Marine > Coastal | place: USA: North Carolina... | reverse complement strand
GCGACAGCTGTTCCATTTTTCGTGTTTTATGTTCTCTACAGTATCGTCATCCACCCCTATTTTTTCGATGAAGCAATGGATTTTTCGGAGCTTTCTGTCTTTGAAAGAATACTGTCGAATTGGACAGTTGCACTGTTCTACGTTGTTGCAGAACTTTATTCTTCTGTGTCCGTAGGTATTTTGTTTTGGAAACTAGCTGCAGATGTCGTTGATCCTCTACAAGCGAAAAGGTTTTATCCTCTCTTTAGCTACATGTCAAGTTTTGGTCCCATCGCTGCCGGTCAATATGCTGTTCGTTTTGCATCAACTGCAGACGATTTTCAAGGTTCTCTTAATCGAATAACTGCTGCAATTGTTCTATCTGGATTTGCAACATGCTTTCTTCACAGGAAGATTCACAAAATAACCTCGAATGTCAATGCGATTCCCAGCAGTAACTCGAAAACATCGCGTAAAAAGGTGAAAATGTCGATGTCTAATTCTGTCAGGTTTTTGGCGGAGAATGAATATTTACGTTTAATTGCCATCCTTGTGATTGGTTATGGAACAATGTTCAATTTTATTGAAGTAAGTTGGAAATCACTCGTGAAGAAGCAATATTCTGATCCGATGGAGTATCAAAGGTGAGTTGAAGACTTTCATAAATTATTCTCTAAAAATATTCAAATAAGCTCATTTGCTGGTTGTCTCGTGAAAATAGATTCATGGGTAATTTTAGTTCCATTGTTGGTATATCAACTTTTGTTGTCATTTTTTGCGGAACCAATATACTGAATAAGTTGGGATGGAGAATTGGTGCTCTTGCGACACCCTTCACAATGGCATTTGTAGCAGTGCCTTTCTTTTTATGTGTTGTCTTTTTTGACGTAGAATCGTCACCAGGTGCTCTTGATCTTTCGGTTTTGTCTGGAACAGCGCTTGTTCTATTAAGGTGAGTAAATATTCTCTTCCATCTTCCCAGTTTTCAATGGAAAGCTCACGGTTTGATAAAATTTTAGTCGATCTTTCAAATACGGCTTGTTTGATGCTACGACACAAATGTCGTACATACCTTTGGATGACGAAGAGAAAACTAAAGGAAAGGCGGCTATTGATGTACTAGGCTCTAGAATAGGAAAAAGTGGAGCATCTTTTGTCCAACAAGGATTGGTTTTAGTTTTTGGGAACATTCTCCAGGCAGCACCCGCAGTAATGGTGATCTTTTATGCAGTCGCCTTCCTGTGGCTTTCGAGTGCTCACAGGCTTGGTCATTTATATGAAACTAGAATTGGAAAAAAGATAAGCTAAAGATGATTTAAAAAACATTTCACTGATTAGAACATTATGATTCTCGTCAACGAAAAACACATTTATTTCTCATTTTGTAAACTTCACATTGTTGGTGGTTCTATGAATATCTTGACAGGTTTTACATTGTTAGTTGAAAAATACTATTTTAGTTCCTAAGAGTTAAATGCAACACGCGGCGAAATCAAATTGTACACCGACCAGTTCAAAAAAAACATTTTCACAAGTACACACCGACACCGACATGTATCTTACGAGCATAAATGGTAAATAAACCACGGAACCAAACACATCAACATCAAACTAATAATCCAAAAGAATGGTGATGGCAGCCCACCAAACGCGGCCAATGGCAGCATCTGACTTAGAGGCCCTTCGTGCAGTACATCAAGAGGCCAAGGAAAACCTAGCTGCTAAGCAAACGGAACTGCATCTTGTCGTTGCTTCTCGTTACAAAGAACTCGTGAGCTATGTTGGACATAATTCAAACAATCCTACCAATAGCAACGGTAACACGCAGGGCACGTACGGTGAATTATGTTCCATGCACACCTTTTCGAAGGATTTAATTTGTATGCTCAATGATTCTTCGGTGAAGAAAGCAAACGAGGGAGAAAAAAGTATTGAGCAATTATTGAAGGAAACTATGTTGTCAGATCGTGGTAACAACAAGCATCTATTTGGTGAGAGTCGTCATAGCTATGGTGGTAAGGATAAGCAAATGGAGAAGAGGAATGAAGGGCTTCAGGATGATATGAATGGTGGAATGATGATTAAGGAATATTCTCTAGCGCAGTATCGTCATGAATTGTCTGGGATGCCTCGAAAAATACATCAACAACTATATTGTCATGTGGATGTATCTGCTACTTCATCGCCATTGAAAGCTGCGAAGTTTTTAATTGATGCATTTTTGTTAATCGATGCATTGAATAGTCACGAAGGAAAAGATGAGGGCGTTTCGTTTCCTCTTGCAAGGACATTTACATCACAGTATTATCCCGGGGAGCGAGTACGATTAGGCAAAGAAAAGTTCGGTGGAAAATTTACCTATCAAGTTAGAATGGTTTACAGCCATCTAGCTTGCTTGCCAAAGCGTGTAGTTGATTTGTCGCGTGATGTACTGCTGAAAGAGGACTGCGCAGCCAGAGAGTATTCGGGTGCATTAGCAGCTCTAGTCTTGATGGATGTGGATCTTGCACATAGTTATAATAGCTTGGCAAATCGTTTGCTAGATTTATATTTTGGCCGTAAAGCGGAAATGATAACGAAAATGTTAAACAACGAAAGTGAAGTGAAAGAGCAAGCAGAAGCCGAGATGTACCTAACAAAATTAGTGAATATGGTACAAGATTTAATTTTGCACACTTTCTATATATTCTGTTGTGACAGAAGTGAAGCGAATTTGGGCAAACTTTTTCTGCAATTCCCGTGTATAAAATACGAAGTCAAACAAGCTTCGGTAAAAGATAGACTTTCTCGCTTTTTAACAACGTACTTACCTCTCATCAAGAATAAGTTAAAAGATGTTTTGAAGCATCTGAGTGGTGGTGCAGGTTCTTTGGGTTACACACGAGAGGTCAGTATTTGTGATTTGTATATATTGGTTTGATTTATACTTTTATCTCATCGTCTACTACTCTTTTTTAGGCATTGTACAATCTTACCACGAGCATTGATTCTGCAGAAGAATGGACACGGGCGTGCTCTTCGATGATTGACTCGTCAACTTTAAGCGTCTTGACTGGTGGTAGCTCAACGACTAATTTAACACTGTGGCACACTTTGTTCCGTACAACTTTTGATCAACTCGTACACAATCTTTTAGAGTATTCACACGAGTCACTTATATCGAAAATTACTCGAGTTCTCAAAAAAATATGTTCAACTGCGCCAAAATTTGAAAGTTTGAAGGCCCAAGATGTTAATATGAATGCTCTTAGGATCGTAGGATATTTCGAAGAGTTGTTAGTGAATCTCGAGAAAGAGAGTATGAATTTAGTTCATCAAGAGTGCGTCGAAGATAGCAGCGTCAGGTAAGTTGTGTATGGGAGAATTTTTTCTTGTATGCGTACATTCTAACTGTCACTTTAATAGCTTGAGAGGTAGTTTGCACATTCAAGTATGCAGTTTGATGGCAAAATTTATATGTAGTATGCGAACGATATTGGATAGGTGCGACAGTGGAAGTCTAGCAAGCATGCACTATATCATAGGCCGTATCTGTCATTTGATGATCGTCAAACTTGACCCTAACGTAAAGTGCTTTCACTTGCTTGACTTTAGCCACGGGTCTGGAAAGTCTTCTGCGAGTTCCGTTGGTAAGATTTATGCCCTAAATTTTAGTGTACGTAACATGCTTTTGATTGCTTTGAATTCTTTCGTTACAGACGATTTACGAGCAAGCTTTGAAATTTGCAACGTTGACGACTGTAGATATGTAGATGTTCAAACTATCACGGGTAAGCGTTGCCATGCGACCATACATTTCGGTATTGCTTTTTAAACTCAAGAATCATTTTGTTTCACAGAAACTTTGGAAGGTGCCTTTACCAACGATGTGTCGATCCGTAATGATATTTTGTCAGCAATAAAGTCATCCAACATATCACACATATCTTTTGAAGAGTTATGTCTTTTTAGTGCCTGTGGCTTGTCTTTAAATACCAATGAAGCGCCATCTACTGCTCGCAACATAGTTTCGTCTTCCCTTTCTCAACTGTTTGAACGATCACTCGAAGGATGGACAGAATATTCCGTGTTGCCTCGAAAGGAAGAGCTCAAGAAGAGTTTCTTGAACTCTCTCCAGAAGAATCCTATCAAGACGAATTCTGAAGAACAAACCGAAAGCGATGTATACATTCCTGAGAGAGTATCCGGTTATATTCTGACATTTGTGCTCGGAGTCTCGGGGGATTTGCTTCGCTCGCTCTGTCCCGCAGATTTGCACACCCGCACTACAACAATGATCTCTTTGCTTCATTTATCAAAACAAATTCTAATTTCGAAGTCTTTGAAAGCAGTAACCGATATTTTTGAAGTTGAACTTTTGGCTGATGGCGAAGTATTACGTGAAAGTTTACAAGAAGAAAACAAAGAGTCAATTTTAATTCAAATGTGGTTCGACTTAAAGTTCGTAATAACTTGTTATGGAAGTCAAAAATTTGAAAAAATATTGCCTGATAAATCAATGGAAAGATTAAATAAAGTGTTAAATAGGATTGAGTCTGCCGTTGATCCTGTTACTTTGGAATTGGTTATTTCATCGATGCCCACGGGTGTTTTTGACATTGATAGCGGGGTCGTTGAGAACCTACGCTCGAGTGCGCTTTATGTAGAAGCATTGCTTGGAAATGTCGACTCATTGTCGTCAAAGAAAAAGGAACAGGGAAGTTCTTCAGGAAAAGATCATACTATGGAAAGTAGTGACTCGACCATACTACCATTACTAAGTCCAAAGCCGTCAACTCGGAGATTTGTTCTTCTTCCTATTCAAGCTGAAGTCCCTACCTTACATTCTTCTCCGAAATCACTGGCAGCACCAAGATATTCAGACGATATCAACTCTGCCGTGGGGAAGAATTCTGGCTTAAATCCTTTGTCGAAAAAGAGTTTTGGATTTTTGAGCTCAATGCTTGGATAGATTCCACGATGAAGTTAGTAGATTTTTGCCTGCGCAGATCCCAGAATTCGTTTAAACACCATCCTTGAAGTTAACGTTAGCAATTATACGTTGGGATTAAGTTGTAAGCGAGCTGAGATAGTATTTCTATTTGCGCAATTCTCAGATATTACTACTTTGGCACCGTGCGCGATGATGATGCTTAGTTTACTGAGTACACAAGAAGTGACGAAAATTAAAAAGTGACTCGTGCGATGAACCAAATATCTATCCGCGACTTTAATACAAAATCATCAATGATACGCGGAGAATTTCCGCGTGTACGCTGAACTATGTCTATCTCAGAGATTACCCAGTATTCTCAAGTGCTACTTAAGGCTTGTACTATCGAGGGTTGAGTAAAATAAAAAGAATTTTAGTATCCTTATTATCAAATTTGATCTCCAAAAGTATCCTCTACAATTGCGAATATTGAGATGCTATCAAAACTGGAACGATTCTGTTCGTGATAATCTAAATTGTACACCTCCTCTTTGCTTCGATTATCTCATTACGAAGATTCACGATTTTACATATTTCGCAACCTTCACATATGGTGATCTTTTCAAGATATTTATGGATGGTAATGATCAATTGCTCGGTTTCGAAGATGAATTTCTTTGACGTATTTGCATGTCTAACTAATCTCTGTATCCATCGACAAAGCAGCTCCCAACAAGGGAAAGTTGGCTCTCCCCTTCGATGACCTTTAGTAAATATGGCTTCAGGATAATGTTCGAGTAAAAGAGAAACTACGTTAATGGTATTCAAGGATGTTTCATTATCTCCTTTTATGGCGCATTGTAGTGGGAGATCACCACAACGATTTCTTGCACGCAGCGTTTTGGAATCAGCTTGAACCAAAAGCGCCACAATATCTACAGAAGATCCGTAAAATGAAGCAATGTGAAGTGCCGTTGATCCCCGTCTTGTTCTCACCGAAGTCAGTGTCTCGTGAGCTTTAGCTTCGTAAGAAGCATCCGCGCCAAGAATCGCAGAAATTACATTTATGGGAGCTTTACGAATCAGTGCAAAGTGCAGAGCGTTCCAACCGTCTATTCTGTCTTGAAATCTTAATTCTCGTGGATGAGTTTTACAGCGTTGCTCAACTGCGAGAGCCCATTCTCTCCTGCTGTATTTTTTGGATGAAGATAAATGAAGATAATCAAAACATGGGTGATCTCGTTCATAAATGAGACGAAATAACTTTGGTTCAATGTATTTCAAAGCAATTAGGTCACTGCTAGATAAGCGACGTCGTTTGTGTGTTAAAGCAATCCGTTCCTTTTCACTCATCAATTCACCCCCACCTCTCTTGACATTCCATTCCTTTGCAGGGTGACAATGATTTACATTTTTTGATATTCGATCGCAGGTGAGTGTATCGTTTCTCATGATGGATAAATCTTTTCAAGTTAGTTAGCACTCGCGAAAGACACGTAATAATGATGCAAACGACAACAAGTCAACGATGATGCAACAAAGTTGTTTTCTCACAATTTGACGAACGAGAGTGTGAAAACTTTCAGCAAAACGGACAACGCATCTTGTGAGTAAATCGCAAAACGCGTAACGCTTGGTCATTGCATTTTAAGCCCTTCGCCCCTTCATGTCATTGTATATATAACAATGACCAACGCGGGATTAATATCTATTTATGTCCCAATTGTGTCAATATTAAATAGTGCGCATGGCGTCTTTATTTATTAAATTTTCAGCCCTGGTTGCTTTACTTTAATGAGTATCGGTATATGTATTTACCTGTTACATTGCACTATATACTTGCGATAAGGATAAGACTCAATATTCAATGATTTTTTCGGTTATGATGACACATTGATTACAAAAATTTTGCGTCGAGTAAATATACACTTCGAAGTTTTTTGCATGTACATCAAATGCCGAACATGTGTGAGAGGTAAAATACAAAATGTTTTGTCCAATGCGATCCGTACATGGTACATTGTACATCGTTATGTGTTATGTCTCCACCCCTCCGCTCTCAGCTCTCAGCTCGGGGCTCGGTACTCCGAAAAAACTTTCTCCGAACTTTTGGCCGCCACCCCTAGCCCCTAGCGGAGTAGCGAGTAGCGGAGGGGTGATCTCTTGACTCGTGATCTCTCCCAAAGTTCCGACTTGAAGAATGGAAATCGTACAGAATACAAGAAGTGTACAGAACATTTTCCTCGAAAATTCGACCTCGACGATCGACGATCAACGGCGGATCGTATCTACTACGAGTACACTCTGTCAACTTACATTTTCATTCATTTCGTTTTCGTTTTTCTTTTACAATCTCCATCTTACCACCATAAGGTTTTCATCGTTCTCGTTCTTACGTATAGTTATCGCGTATTTATTGTTCGATTTCAACTAAACCTCTTCTTCCCAATCAAGAAATCTTATCGAGCACATTTGAAAACTCAAGAAGTGCCGTCTTCCATCAAAAAGATAACATCGAACAAATATATTTGTGTTTTGTAATAAATTCAATTTTAGATTTCAAAAACTTGAATGTGTGGACTTAGGTAGCGGTAGCTAGTCGAGATAAGTAGAAGGATACAATAGGTGCCATAATGACATTAATGGATGAATTCACAAGTCGCCTATTCAGGGAGGCTGAAGAGACTTTGAAGGAGGAGCCGGAATTAGAGATGTTGTTGAATCGAACGGTATTGGCGAAGGATGTGGAAAGCTTTGAGGATGCCGTGGCGTCGACCGTGTGTTATCGATTATTGCTGCATCCGCCCTGCAATCGAAAGGATATTGTTGGTGGTGATAATCCATCGGATAGCATGTTTTGTCCTAATATGTTGAATTTGTTGCTTAGGAGAGCTTTTGCGAATGAATCGATATTAGAAGCTGGGTATACTATGAAGGAATCCGTGCGACAAGATGCTAAGGCAGTAATTGATCGAGATCCTGCATGCAACTCGCTTTTAGAAGTAGTGCTATTTTTTAAGGGATTCGCTGCGCTAGTATGTCACAGAGCTGCTCGGCAAAAGTGGATTTCTTCGAAAAGCGGACGTAGTATGACTGCCTTATTTTTACAATCACAGGCTTCAGCAATGTTTTCTGTCGACATTCATCCAGGTGCTACGATTGGTGCGGGTATTATGCTCGATCATGGGACAGGTGTAGTGATTGGTGAGACGGCAAAAGTTGGAGATGGCTGCACATTTCTACATGGAGTAACATTAGGTGGAACTGGAAAAGATCACGGCGATAGGCATCCGAAAGTAGGAACTAAAGTCTTAATCGGTGCTGGAGCTTCTGTTCTGGGCTGTATCAATATTGGTTCGCGAAGCAAAATCGGGGCGGGTAGTATTGTCTTACGAGACATTCCTCCCGGGGCTACTGCAGGTAATCGTTGTCTGTTTTTTACGATGAAAATTGCTAATGGCACAATTTTGCTAAAATTTTTGTTTCATTTTGGCAGTTGGCGCACCAGCCAAAATCATTGGACGCGCACTGGAAGACGATCCAGCTAGTGGTAAAGATGATTTGCTGGAAAATGTTGGTTTGCTTCATAAGTCGCCTTCTTGTAGTGACACGGAAGTGATAAGTTCCGTTTCTGCTGGTACAACAACAACACTTTCGGACGACGACGACGACGAGGATACTAGTAGTGGAATGTGTCCATATCGAAAGTATACCCAGTTGGCGCAAGCAGCTCCTACAAATGCTTTGACGCTGTGTAAATTAGCAAAGGTTATGAAAGAGCGGGGATGCTGCAACATGAATGAAATAGGTTCGTCTTTCTTTGCTTTAGACAAAAGAAACGTTGGATACCTACGTCGAAGTGAGATCGACGAGGGAGACTTTGTCTCCATTCTTAAAGAGAATACGAGCTTTGAATATCACGATATAAATGACATATTTCAAATAATTGTCAGGGATACTTAGTCTTAATTTATCTTAAATGTATGATTATTCGTTCATTTGTTACTATTAGATTTATTTTAAAATAAATTTAAGAGTTGCACATCTAGAAGCTCATCTACATCATCTTGAATCAATATAGCCAATATTTTCTAATGTAGTCAATCTTGAAAGTTAGTGTTACTTCACTTCTAAATTAGAATTCAGATCATGGTTGGTAATGTGCCGAAAATATCGTCTGCCGAAATATTTCAACAAGGTCAAATTAAGGTACCATCTTGGTTTCGGGGTTATGATTAAAATATACGTCTAGTTCAAAAACCACCTCCTAATAACACAGGACGTTGCCTTAGGCTGTACATACAATCTTGAAATAAATGCGGCAAGGAGAATTCGTTAACATAAATGAAAGCTTTAGTATATTGAATTGGTGAGTTTAAACTTTCTTTATCCCATGGATAGAAAGTACATTACATAAATTCACTCAAAAGCATATTTTAACAATGATTTCAAGGTTAAACTGCAACAGCAGGTTTCACTTAAACAACAGAAACCAAACTTTGGAAAAAATACTTTATAGGCTGAAACAAAAGTCACAGCAATCACATGAAACTTGTGGCAATTGATCACCAATTGATCCACAATCTGTCCATAAATATTGAATATTTCCAAACGGTATCACGTTATCACATAAGGCTGGTGGTACTGTACCGGTGAGATCCATGTCATATAACCCAACAGAGACTTCACATTTATGCATGAGTAAAATTTACACAAGTTCATGACAAATTTAAGGAACTTACATAAACTGGACAAGGTAGCTAACTCAGTTGGTATTGTTCCTGAAATCGGATTCGAAAATATTTGAAAGAAAGTCAAATTTTTCAGGTTTCCAATAAGGGTGCTGATAGTACCCGTCAACGAATTATTATCAAAATCTGAACAAAATGAAATGAGAATGCTTTACAAAATTATATTTTAAAAATAAAATTCACTCACCAAGTTGACTTAAAGCAAGGTTACTATATATTTCTTCTGGAATAGTGCCCGTTAATCCATTTTCATCAAGATCGAGAATTTCCAGTTGGGTTAGATTACCGAATTGGGTCGGAATGGTGCCGCTTATTTTGTTCGGTGTTCCGTCCATAGTGAAGACCTCTAGAAACGGCAAGTAATCGACTTCGTTTACCAAAGTTCCAGAAACGCAATTTTCATCAACTTCAATGCGTGTTACGCATAAATCATCGTTGCAATTAATGAAAGCCCAATCGCACTCGTGGCTGGGATCGAGCCACGGTGACCCATCAAGCGCAGGTCTACCACTAGATACAGTTGGTGTGTTACATGTTGGATTTGGCTTCGTGGAGGAGGAAGGTCTAGAGCACTCAATCCACTGATCACCCATTGTTTGAAAGTACAATTTTCCAAGCACATATCGTTGTATTAACTTTTCATCATCAGGACAAATTAAATAAGCATCGTCATCAACAAGCCACTCAAATGACAAATATGCCGCTGTTGAGTCATCAAGAAGATCCAACTCACTTGGACTGACCGCCTTCAACACATCAAAAATCATCTCTCTTCTTGTTGAATAATTCATTCCACAAATTGATGGGGTTGAAGGTGTATTTGACGGAGTCATAGAAGGTGTGTTAGAGGGTGAACTAGAGGGTGTACGAGACGGGTTCGTAGAAGGTACGCTGGAAGGTGTATTCGATGGGGTGTTAGAAGGAAAGATGTAGAACGGAAGCTCAGAAGGACTGATTGACGGGTCTCTCAGCGGCATTAATGTCGGTGTCATCATTGGTACATTGCTGTTGGGCCTTGATGCTTTACTCGATCTTGAAGAAAATGTTGACTTACTTGATTTAGACGACTTAGAAGAAGACTTCGATTTACTAGATTTGGACGAACTCGACTTAGAAGAAGACTTCGATTTGCTAGATTTGGACGAACTTGACCTAGAAGAAGACTTCGATTTGCTAGATTTGGACGAACTTGACGTAGAAGAAGACTTCGATTTGCTAGATTTGGACGAACTTGACGTAGAAGAAGAATTCGACTTGCTAGATTTGGACGAACTTGACTTCGAAGAAGACTTCGACTTACTAGATTTGGACGATCTAGAATCTGAGTTACTATCCGATGAAGATGTTGAGCCGGATTTGCTCGATTTCGACTTACTAGTTTTGCTAGACTTTGACGTCGACGTTGATTTACTTGCCTTTGAAGAAAACTTGGAACTACTTGTGCTTGAACTATACTTACTAACTGAGCTTGAAGAATTTTCAGATTTGCTTCCACCAGAAGAAGTATAATGGCGGAAATGTACATTGGATTGTGATACGCTGGACAAAAATTCCCTTTTCTTTTCTCTGTATGTAGAAATTCGTCTGATTGTTGATCGTTGGGCTCTCACATGATGCACTCCCAGCAATGCAAAAAGCACAGTGATTGATAATACATTGATTTTCATCGTAAACAAAATTGTGAGCGTTATGTTTTCCAATGACGGGTATTTCTCACAGTCTTGTAAAGCTTTCAGTCGTGGAATTTGAATGGTGAGCAAAAGAAATTTTACATACGATCAACTATTTGAAAACGCGAGGATCGCGCCGGCTTAAATAAATCGACCACCTTCATAAGTAACAAACTTTGCGTCAACATATCAAGCTGAGCTGGAATTTAAATCAGATGCAACTGAAATTCCGTAAACCCACTTGAGGGCAATAGTACATGACGCCCAATAAAAAATTGTCTGGAACATACTGCGTCCTCCTTCCTTTGAATTTCTCAGCGTGATCTGATACTTCTCACCTCGTCGTTCTAAATTTACAATCTGACGCTTTCTTTTATTGATTCTTTCTTCTTCGCAATGGTCTCTACCAATATCAAATACTGCTGTTCTGTATATGTTGATATCATGGCAATGACACCATTCCATTTGCTCTATATAACGGGGAGAAATTCGTAATTCTCGACATTGTTAGAATTAAGTCGCCCGTTGATTAACGGGTTGCCAATGTTTCTCAACTACAGGACAGGACGTTTTCTTTTCAATCTTGTTACGTGCCGAAATTTTGATGTGTTAAATAGCCATGATCCCATTATCACTGGGCTGTACATGTATCATGTATTAAATATCACTAAAATATATTCGTACTTTTGAACGTGTAGAACGAACCCGTAACCAGGTACTGTAGACTGTAGCGCCCATCAAGTAGCAGATAGGAAGTATCCACATCCAGCTCCACATCTCCATGATGATTCTCCCAAACTTGGCAGTTCGCCACATCGCAGCTAACCTGTCATCATGTCCACGTCTATAATTGGAAATAAGCATTGTCGTGCAGTGCTGTGTTATAGTAGATCTAATGCTCAAATCGTTGAGTAATTTATAATTTTAGAATGTATTTTAGTCTACTTTAACCGAGTAGTCAGCTGCTGCATAAACTTGACATTAAATAACTTTTTTGGAAAGACGTTGATTTATGACCATACATACGAGTAGTTAACCATAGCCATAACTATAATCATTAGCTCTTCGTCTTTTCCAGCTTCCATAGTGTATTTTGATGCCAAAATCCAAAATTAATCTAACTAATTCTCTCGCTTATTCGAGAAATTGAAAGACAAGTTTGCACGCTTCACTTCCTATCTTCATGGCAAAAGCAAAGGAGCTTGATATAATCATGCATTACTTTATATTTGCACACTTTGAGTTAAACACAAGCGATTTCGTAGATAGCTCAAAAAGTTTGTCATTGCTAAGAATGCAGATGCCGGTAATTCTCTTTCTTGAGCGTTGAGTGGCATATTTGTAATATTAGTCATTTGTAAAGGTTCTAAAGATTATACGTAAATTTTGCATTCACATTTTCTGTCCTGGAAAAGTGTCTTTCAAAGATATTTCATTTTGATTTATCCAAATCTATCTAAAAGTACTTAAATGACACAGTTCACATAAAAAGATTCGAGTATAGATGTTTGATATAAATGTATATCACATATATAAAAACATGATCCAGGCGATGTTGCGCTCGCATCTCGCATGCCATGAAACCTTTGTTCTCGTTCGTGTATTGCGGGAAGGAAAGCGACACACACACATCTGCTGGATTTACATGTGTATCAATACCAACACATACTTTAGTACAACATAAATATACACATTGACTTTGACTTTATGCATATACATTTTGGATTTACAATATAAACGATACGAACAAGAAGCTTTCAGTACACCGGAAAACTCACTATACTATCGGCATTACCCCCTATCTTCACATCATCATTTAATAGTTGCGACTTATTCACGACATATTAATATTATTATAAATATCTGTAATAATAAATTTCTATCATGTCGATGCCAATGTCGCAAGGATTCGATACGAGTGACTCGCAATCCGTAGTGAGTTCAAACACGTTGAATACGCTGCATACAGCAGCACCGACGGAACATGTGATCGATGAACGGCGTACTAAGAATTTCAAGTCTTTAACGAAACTCTGGGGTCGTAAGAGTCGCTTACCGAATGAAGCGAAGATGGAACGAGTGAGTGATACAGCAATGACTAATCGCCAGTCGAAGCCTGGTGGTAGCAAACCTCCCCTCTTTCGAAAGATGCTTCGGAAGATATCGAAGCAACGAGATAATAGTATGAATGATGAAGAAGAAATAACGCCGTCGTTTGAATCACTTGGTCTGGATCCCTCGTCTATAAGTTTTGACACTAACGATTCGAGGTCGGTGGGGACCTACTATAGCATGACCAGCATCACGTCTCAGGGTGGCACTGTACGTAAAGCAAAAAAGGTATCCGTAAAAAGAATGAAAATGAGTCTGCCTAAAAAGTTGAAAACTGAACAGCATGTGTTATCAGCTGAGAAAGTATGTAGGTATATAGTTGCATCTGGAGAATTCGACGAAGCAATGATTATGTACGAAAACATTTTATCTGCGAAACAATCCATGTACGGTCAAAAAGATTATAGACTCGGAAATACCTACCAATGTATGGGCAATGTAGAAGCAATCCTTATGCGATCTGTTCCACAACGAGGCTCTTTTAGTCAGTCTATTATCTATTACAGATTAGCCATAGAATCTTACGAACTTTCGCCAACAAATGAGAGCTACGAACAGAAATTGGCCAACGCGTGGAATGGTATTGGTGATTTATATTATCAGCGAAAGGAATGCAAAGAAGAAAGGGAGGAAGCCATTGCTGCATATGAACGTTACTTTCTTTTAGGTAAGAAAACTACTGTTTGCGTTCTGAGTATTTGTCAACGTTTTAATCATCCTTTCTAAACAGTTGGAAGGGAAGAAGATTTTTCTACGCTTGGAAGTTTGGGAGAACTATACTTCATGAATGAAATGGTAAGGAACGAAAAAGTGGAAAATTTGAAAAATTAATGCCTTTTTATTTATTTTTCTTCTTGAAGTTCGACTTGTCGATAGAAACATTTCAAAAGTCTCTACAACTGAGAAAGGATAAAGATGAAGGTAAGGTTTTTGCCTAAACAGTGTGTTCTTGATTATCATTATCCACTCATTGCGCCAAAATAAGGAGGATATGGCATAATATTGCTAAGCATTGGACAGTGCTATGAACGAAAAGCTGACGGTAAGAATCTGATCTTCAAAAGGGGAGTTTTGAGTACTTTTCCTCATCTATACAAATCGTTATAATACAGGTATGCAAGATGACGACACTTCAAAGATGCTGTACGAAAGGGCTCTTCAAAGTTATGAGGAAGCACGTGGAATTTTTAAAAGCATTAAACACATCCAGTTAGCGGTCGATTCGAATTTTCATTCCGGTCATATTTGCCTAAAACTTCGTACGTAAAATTTTTATCCATACTTGTGTTCATGCCTTTGCCTATCAAGAAGTTTTAAACTCAAAGAATACGGATCGATTTGTTTACAGGAAATGTAGACGATGCATTGAAATTTTTTGCACTTATCTCTCAGACTATTGTTGAAGTACATGGCGAAAATATAAATGAGATAGAGAGCGATGATCCATTGCTAGAACGCCTGAATGCTGCCTTAAGGCTCGTTTTTCGAGGTTAGTCTCCTCATTCGATTATTCTTCTACTTATCATTTCTTTAATTGTTTACCTTTTATCAGGGGGGATTTCGAAAAAGAATTCTTCCGAAGCTCTTATTGCTATCTTCGAATTCTATTCAAGTTTCTTTCCACGTCATATATATTCATTGACAATGAAAGAAAGAATTGAGTTTGCTCGTATTCTTTCTCTCTTGGGAAATCACCAACAGTCAATATCCATTCTTGAGATGACGTTAAAGAACCTCCTTGTAAAAGAAGATGTTGCAGAACCAACTGACTTAATAAGGGCTTTGGCCTGTCTAGGTCATACAAATTTCGGCATCGGATCCAAACATTACAGTCAAGCCGTGAGTACTTGCTTATGTCATCTCTAGATTAACTGAAGAAATTCTTAACATACAAATCATTTTCAAACGCAGCTAGGATGTTTTCAAGGTGCCAAACTTCATTATGGTGTCTTACCAAAAGAGACACTCAGCGATTCCATTAATTCCTCTCTTGAAAGGATCATGGTCGAAGTTTGTCATTCATGTGCTTTGATCAAGTGAGTGTTACGTGATATCATCATTAAATCTATAAAGAACCATGCTCATTACGTATTTTGGTAGCTTCGAGCTCAGAAACTACGATGGCGCGAAGTCAAATTTTCTCGATGCCTTATCTTTCACGCCCTCCGATTGTTTAAGTCAACGGGCGAAGATACTTAACAATGTGGCAAATGTTGAAAGATATCTTAACCAATACGAAAACTCAATAGATAGTTATATCCAGTCTATTAATTTAGAACAGGATGTAAGTGGACAGACGTTTGCGCTGATTGGTCCTATGACAAACTTAGGAAATGCATTTTTGGCCTATGAGGACATTGCGTCAGCTCTAGAGGTTTTCAAAGAAGCTGAAGAAGTTGTCGATAGGCTATCAGAAAAGAGTTTAGACGTGCACACTCGCAGAAATCTCTATATGCTTTATATTAGCATTGGTAAGTTAGCCACTATCCTGTTTCACAATTTTATGGTTGAGTTCATTTTTTATTTGACAGGTGATGCAAATCGTCGATGTAACCGACTTGATATTGCGAAGAAAAATTATAAAGTTGCAATTGATGTAGTTGACGAGTGTCCGGTATGTCATGCAATTTTTATTGCCGTGTTATTGTCTCACTGAGATTAACCTATATTCATAACTGAGATAGGATTTCAGTGCAACTCTAGGTAAACTTAAGCTTGCACAGACGCTAAGTCAGGGCCGTAAGTCAATCACTTTGCTTATTCACCTCATATTCATCACCTCAAATACTGATCGTTCGTTTTTCAGAGGATTTTCTTGCTGCTCGTATGCTATATAATCAAATTATTATTCGGAAATCGCATTCATCTCCTCAGCACATTGCGTTAGCACTTAAAGCGGCAGCAAACATACAAGTTAAATCTGAACCACGTGATCTTAGAAATTTAAAGGCAGGCGTTGATAGTTATGAGAAAGCCTTGGAAATCGAGAGAAAGATGTGCGATTCATCAATAGAGTACGAATCTAGAAGCTCTCCCCATACTATTATCATACGCTCATTACTTAACAGTGGTAACATCTACCGAAAGATGCATGATTTTTCTTCAGCAGAAAAAGCTTTTAATGAAGGAGTTTTTAGATTAAATGACCTGATACAGAGGTGCACGGGTTCTTTCTCATTCGATCAAATTCACAGGGTTCCTGTCAACCTCGTTGTTATATTCTCACTGTTTCGTGACCTTGGCAAGTTAATGGTTTCTCAGAAGATGTATCTTCAAGCAAAAGAAAATTTCTTGAAAGCAAAATTAATATATGATGCCAATGTTGACTATTTTTCAGCAAGCATTTCACTTCGAAATTCTTGTGATCATATTGAGAAATATCTTTTGAAAATTAATCGTCGACTTGCAGTAAATATCCGGTGATGCACGCTGTACCATGTCAAAGATCAGATTAATCACCAGATAGAAATTCGTTAAAACATGCAATTCTATTCTCGCAGACAGTGGTTGACTACGGTCAACAATTTTTTAGGTTCTTTCACCAAATCTAAATTGTCTCAAAATTATCGTATTGCATTCAATAATTGAAAAATAAAATCATACCGTCCAGTGGAACCGAAAACATTTTAAACGATTACTTGGTCTCATGCCTCATTCAAAGCAAAAGTCCACTTAGGAGGGTAATGCTTCACGATGGAAAATTTGACTATCTCTCTTCCGGTTTCCTTCTCTTCCTCTCCGACACTCCCCACTTCACTAGCGGCGTCTTTAGAGGCTATATCAGAACTATAAAATGAGCTAAAAATGGCATTTTTCCAGCCCTTTCCAGGATTTTGTTTCTCCTGAGGTTTTCCTCCGAGTATCTCAAGAGATCTCATGATACCTTTCAAGCTACTATCCTTCACAATACTTTTCATATCGAATAACAAATTATATTTATCGTAACTTCCGGTTGCCGGCTCCCACCCAACATATTTCTTGGAAATATATTTGTCGCCAATATCTGTAATTAGAAGGGGATGCTCGAAACTTCCAAGGTGTTCTAGTTCCACTGCTGGAACATACGCAACTATGCCAGAAACATTGCTGAAGTCTATTCGCTGGCTTTCACCAACTCCTTCATACGATTTAAAAAACCAGCTTTTGATGTATTCTACAAGCCCCTTTCCGAATATGAAAATACCTGCATGTTTTGGGTGATGTGAGAAAGGTTCATTTCATTTGGACGCTATTAAAATGTTTGGCACTTACTTATTGTTACTAAAAGTATCACGCTCGAAAGCCCAAAACCTGTAACAAGAAATGTTTGGCTCTCTTTCGTAAATGAAAAAGCGAATTTAGTGAAAGCGCAATCACATGACAGTAATTTAAAATGTTTTGATATTAAACTTACTAGTGTGCCAAGAGTAATCCTGAAAAATTGCAGGATATGTTCCATGTCTCAAGAGATTCTTATCACAGAATACATGAATTGGATTGTTTTCAATCGAAATCGTCCCTGTTGTTTCATCACCAAATATAACTATAAAAGCGTAATGCCATCCTTGAATATACTGAGTAAAATCGTGAAACATATGATAAGCATACCTTCGAAATCATCTCTTGCAGTTGCATATTCCAATGGAGCATCAGAGTCATCTGGCAAGCAAACACTATCCAAAGGGAACATCGCAGCAAAGAACATCGAAATTGTACCAAGGCTCAAAAAGGCCGCAGGAAAAAAGTAAACACGAGAAATATTTGCCAATTTAGTATCAAGTTGAGGAGGTGGACTCCAAACTGAATGAAACAAATTCAAGTATCAGTACACGAAAAATTATTAGAAAATTACTTTGAATACGCACCTCTCAGTAGACAAAATTTATCAGCGAAGTAGTACACACCCAAGGAAAAGGAGCATAGAAAGTATCCCATCGGAAGAATGAAAGAGTAGAAAAAAGACAAAAACAATATTTTTGTCAGATCTGTATATCTTTCAGCTAGTGACCATTCTGATCCTCTAAAGTAAGGAAGCATTTCTGCCTGAGATTTTGCCCTTGGTGCCTGATAATGTTTGGCGAAAAGACCACCCTATTATCAAATCAAAACAGTGAAAAATAAGAAGCGTCGTTCAAATTTGATCGCTTTATGCAAATACCCCAACTTACGGCATCGATAACTCGAACTAAGGGACTTGTAAACATCTCCGCAAAAAAAATTGCAACAACAGCCGGTAGAAGGGAGCCGTCACCCTCTGAAATGTACTGAATATGTGGCGTAATTGCGCTGATTATAATGGCAGTATTCGCCCACCTGAACAACGTCATTTTAAAATACAATGACGTTAATGATGAACCACTTACGAAGTGCGATTCAGCGTTATGTAGAAGCTTGCAGATGCCTGGAACAATCATATTCAAAATCGAAATAGTTATGGCAGCATAAAATGTAGAAAACTCCCTCATGAAGAATATTAAATAGCAGCTAGCTACAATCAACCCAGCCGTAACTATGAACGTTGCACATATACGCAAGATCACTGAGTTCATGGGCGTACCCAACTCCAAGTACTGGATAGTGCTAGGTTCCGGTGGTTCCACTATCCTCAAAATGTGCTTATTACGAAAAATCACTTCGTTGTCAACTTGCATACCTGCTTTGTTCGTCGACGGATAGATTCGGCCATAATCAAATTTAGTCAGAGCCTTACGCTGGCCTTCTTCGGTTTCAAAAGTTAAAAATATTCCGGACGGCTTGTACGACTCATCGCGTTTGCTTTCTTCAATTATTAACAATTCAAGCTCTCTAATTCTTCGGACTATCGAAAGCATATTGGCTTTCCAAAAATATTTTTTCTGATATTGACAGTATCCAGGCGATACAGATTCGCTTTCTGCACGTTCGATAATTTTTCTTACAACATCTGGATTTTCAAATGGATCTTTCTCATTCCCATCCATTTCGTCGACAACATCTTCATGTTTCTTCAAGTACGATTCCCAGTCGACAAGTTGTTTAAACAATGTTCTAACAAGCACCCGACGTTTGTAAAGAGATTCTAATAAGGAGGAACATTAATTGAAAAAGTGATTCAAACTGCCACTTTATTTGCAGTAATCATGAACTTACCAATTAAAGGTTTGTTGTCGACAGCGACCGTAACGATGGTTACTCGATGCTTCGTAACATGCTGAAAAAAGTCCCTCCATTCATCTGGATCTAAAGCTCCCTTAGGCGGATTTTTAACTAATATAGAGTAGTCTTGTGCAGTCTGAGGGAGGGTTTGTTGTAACGGCTTCAATCAGATATGTACAATAAGTGAAAGACAAAATAATTACTCACCTGCTCGTTTTCATCAAACCTTACTTCTGATCTTTCGAGATACTCGTTTAGAAAAATAAAGGCACCACTTAGAAAAACCAAATTTATAAACGGAAATAGTGCATACTTTAAGGGAGGAAATTCACACTGCCTCTTAACGACAAAAACCAAGTCGCTGTCATCTTTAGCAGTTGCATATAACTGTGTTTGCTTATCGTCTTCATAAAAATTTGGTCCACAGTCTGAACACTGTACCCACGTAAAATTAGAACAAGAGGCACTTCCTTTAAGTAATAAACTTCCATCACTTTCGGTAGCCCCTCTATAGTCGCTACTATCGTAAAAGTGTATGAAAGCAACGTTGATAATACCTGCAATAAAGGTAATGATGGCAACTAGGCGTAGTGTTGTAAAGTATAAACCAATTCCAATCCCAAACTTTCCAAGTTCCTTCAATGGTGTCCATAACACGGAATATAATTTGGTAGCACGATATATTTCCCCTGGAGGTGACTTCTGATACCCATCACTCTCTAACGCTTCTTTATCGCAGTAATGCCTAGGCAATGTTTGATTCTCAAAATAACTCCATGCCACGTCAAGCTTATCTTTATTTCTCGCAGGACAATACCATTCATATGCTGACAGATAACTTGCCATCCTTCTGGAGTATGTTTGTCGAGACTTTCTATTCAACGCATCTAAGTACGTTCTTCGATGTTTCAACTGCTCACTTTCCTTCTCAACGGCAAGCTTTTCCGCATAAACCTTTTTGTATTCGTTCTTTAAAAAGTCATATTTCTCTTCAACTCGCTCAATGTTAGTCCGCAATATTGATTTTGCGTTCTCCAGTTGCTTCTTTTTACGATATCGTAACGATTCGTCCCTGTAACGATCCTGTGAGAGGGCAGTGACACTGACATCCTCTAAAAACTTATCATCTGGACGAAAACTTTTGTTAAATCGTTTAAGTTCTTCCTCGGTAGCATTCATAGCTTTTCCTCTCCACTTGAAAAATAATTTGAAGGATATAGAGGTTGTTACCGTGTCTGTAAATTACTTCGAAATATATATTGTTCTTATTATTTAATAATAATATATATAATATACAGTCAGAATCTTGTTCTCTCTGCAATCTCCCAAACCGCAATAAAATAAACCATGGGGTGTTACTGTGGCTGTTGCTCTTGCTCTTGCTGCTGATCAATGATCAACAATGGTCAAACCTGTGATCGATTTTAGAATGAATCAACATAAAAATGTAGTCGTTGAAAATATTCTTGGTAATAATAAGAAATACTCGAAGTATTTGTCATGGTACAAGTGTTGTTTGAACGGATTAATTAAGGAGAGAATACGAATAATTCGCAATCGCTTATTGAAAAGAAGAATTTATAATTTCTTTCGACGTTAAATTCATGTCCATACTACAAAAGGCACATTGTGTACCATATACATTTATTAATACATAATTCTTATCTTTTGTCAATATCGATCATCAGTCTTCGTTACATATACATATATGTATAAGTACAAATAAATCGATATGTCCTTCACATATGTGCATGCATTATTAATGCATACGCTCGTATACTCTTTACATGTATCGTTATGTAAAATGTGAGGCATAAGCGGCATAAGAACAACATCTAAGAGCCCGATAGAGATATATCCCAAACAATATAACTTTCACAAAGTCAGGGTACTGTCCTACACCTCTCTACAAAATAATGAGCTCTTCATCCGATTGGTGTACAATTGAATCAGATCCTGGTGTGTTCACGAGCCTTATCGAAAGCTTTGGCGTGGAGGGTGTCGAGGTGACTGAGCTATGGAGCCTCGACGATGATTCCTTGGCTACCTTAGGTCCAACACATGGGCTCATATTTTTGTTCAAATGGGTGCAGCAGATGGAGGCTACCGATACGAGGCCGGTATTAAAGGTGGATGAAATTCCTGAACAATTGTTCTTCGCCAAACAGATGATTACTAACGCATGTGCTACGCAAGCATTGCTTTCCGTTTTATTGAATCAGCAAAGTGATTCACAGGATGTCAGTTTTAAACTTGGAGATTTGTTGTCGAATTTGAAGGAATTTACCATGGCCCTTGATCCTGAAATGAGAGGTGAGGCTATTGGAAATTCGGAGGAAACAAAAAAGGCGCATAACGAATTTGGACGTTCAGATGATCCATTTATTCGGGATTTAAATGACAGTGCGAATATGAAAAGCGAAGGTGATGCTTTTCACTTTATAGCCTTCATCCCATTTGAAGGAAAGGTATACGAGCTAGATGGTCTCAAACAAGGGCCAATTTTCATAGGTGATGTTGTTGAGATGGGAGAAGGTAGCGCAGTCGCTTCGTGGTTGGTCGTGGCGAGACAGGCAATTCAGGAGCGAATCGAGCGATATGCTGCAGAGGAGGTTAAATTTAACCTGATGGCATTAGTACAAGATAGACGCATAGCCATAGAAAAGGCTTTGGAAATAGCAACAACAACCGGTGAAGAGGACGAAAGAAACCGTCTGCATGCTGATATGATTGCAGAGCAACAAAAACGTGAAATGTGGTCGAAAGAAAATGAAAGGAGAAAACATAATTATGTGCCCTTCGTATTTGAACTTTTGAAAGCCATGGCTTCGTCAGGAAAATTAAATGAAATCTCCAAAAAAGCCAATGATACGTACTCCAAAAAACGCAAAAAAATGCGTTCTAATGCAGAGCTGTTTAAAAATTAAAGTGTTGTTATTACGGAAACTGTACACGATTCAGGCAGTTATCTCTGCTTCAGGTTGTATATCCAATACATTTTTCATTTTTAAATAAGCAATTCAACGCATCAAAAAAGCATTGATCAATTGGTTCTATTGAAACTAGCAAATTCCTAATCATTCATGGAGCTTTATTTGGTAATTACTTTACGTTCAGTGAAACAAACTGGGTTATCGGTGACGGTGACTTGGGTATTGAACAGCTCAACCTTCATTTCAGCACAAGTTTCCAAAACCACATGAAAGATTAATTATTTTTCGCGTTACGCTGTGAAATGTCTTAAGGAAAGACTTGTTGGAATTTTTTTTAACTGTCTCTATTCTGATGTAAACCGGTGAACATGAATCAAGCAGAATGAAAACCCAGGGTACTATCTGACAATGTCAATCACTTTCGAGTTCATGCATTATCATAATTAATATGTAAGTTACAATTTGAATGTACACTGTACTCTATGACATTACGATATGCATCGAACTTAACCTTCTTTTTTTTTGAACTGTATGCTTTTATTATATTAACTTATACTCTTGTACTAGGTTATTGATTGAGTTTTGACGTTATTTGTGAATGCAATCATTTAAAATTATTGATTACCTCTTTCCTATCCAGATCATATAATCTTCAATATATTCCAAAATAAGAAATATAGTAAAAATTGGTTAGGCGATCTACCATTTTCCTTGGATTTCTCTTGGCATCATCAACTTGTGGTCCAATTTTTCTCTTTTAAAATATATTACATTCTAATTTATGGGCCTTCCATTAGTTTTCCTAGTTATGTTTTTTCGAGGCCAGATTTTTCATAGCTCTTTGGTTAAGCTAAGGCGTTAATTATACAGTACTGCAACACCCAATATTTAAAATTTGTACGAATGATGGCAGAAACATTTTGTGCTGCAATACCCCAAACGCTACAAAGTATTTTTCATGTGTCTCCAGTAATTCATGAATGCTTCTTCTTCAGCCTGGACGTCCAAAAGCCTTCACAATTAATAGGGAGAAAAGGCAATCAAGACTTGTAAGATTGTGTGAAAATTGATTGAAAATAACTTGGAAAGCGATTCAAGAGGTCAAAGCGCCGATAGTATGCAATGTCTCTGTTATTGAAACAGCCCAACCGTCGTAACCCAACGCACTCGGATGAAGCAAGTCAGGCATTTTTGTCAGAGATACATAGTTTTTACTGTATCCTCTCCTTCTGTAATGCTCGATAAACAATGGTTTAGGGTCAAAATAATAGACACGCTCCTTGGTTGAAGCGTAGTTCTTAAGCCTCTGGTTTATACTGAAAACAAGATATGTGGTCTCGTCATATCCGCCTTCCCTGTCCTCTGTCGATGGCAGGAGACCGTTTAGAACTACAATTGCCTCAGGTTTCAATTTAAGTATTTCTTCTACAATATTGATGAAACCAATGACAACTACGTCCTCTCCACACATATGAAACATGAGGTCATTTATCCCGATTAATATCCACCAAACACGAGGATTCAAATCGGTCGGGACTTCTCCATTTTTGATTCGCCATAACAAGTTAGATGACGTGTCACCGCTGATCCCTAAGGCAATTGCATTCAGTTCACCGCCTCCTAATATCGAAAAGAATCGGTTGAAAATTTTCAAATTGTCACTATATCTTTCATCGAACACTCCATGCCGGTGACCGATCCACCTCTCCGTAATTGAATCACCCAAAAATACTAACCCTAAATCTTCCGAAAGACTTGCTTTAACAAGATCTTTGTTCGCGTTGTGGGCATCCATCCACCAATCAACTCGGTTATCGTTTGGTACCGATGGCAGCAAAGGATCATCACATGAACATATGTCTGACGATTCAGTATCATCCCGGCACCATTCCTTGATCCCACCTAGGCTGACTTCCAAATTAGCGGGATACGCCAATAATTTTTCAGACTTCGAGCGCAGACTTTTTTGATGCCGCCGTAATGAATCGAAGAAGATGATTACGACACAAGAAATGGTGATCATAAATACAACGAAGCAAATGATTAGACGTTTTATCGACGAAACTCGTCGATTATTGTGAAGAATTTCGAGACTTGACTTCTTTACAAACGTCGTATTTATCACGTCATTATTGCATTCGATGTTTCGCTGAAGAATATTTTCTGCATTGGCTATAAATTGAGTTGTTTCGTCAGAGCTAGTCCTCTTTCTCTTTGCCCAATTTTTCTTTGAGAGATATTTCTTTTCTAGTCTCATTTGTTTTATTGTAGGATTATTATGTTCGAAAGATCACGGATCACGGTTTCGATCTAGCGAAAAATCCCATCAAAAGTTTTTCTTCAATGCTTTAATTACACTTTCAAACCTCAACTCTTCAGAGAATTTTTATACCTGAATTGGCGATCTATAATGATAATTTTTGTTTTATCCTCTAAATTCATAAAAAAGTTAACCGGGTCCTCAGAAATACATGTACCGGTACTCATAGAGAAATTTACAGATATGTACTCGTACACCAAGTCGTGAATGATCAACACGCGTTGTAAGTTGTAAGACGTACGAGATACGAGTACTTGTAGGTACCCGTTAGATATGCAGCGTACATATGTATACAATGTATGTATCCCGAATCCTGAGTGCTTGTCAAGGAACTAAACTCGAAACTTACAGTTGGAAACACATTGAATGCTAAATTAAAATTGATCTCGTCATATTTTTTCTGCTTTCCGACTTAAAGCAGGGCTCAATAAATCTTAACAAGCACTCCCTCGTAATTACGAGGGCCCCACGGATCACCTTAGCCGTGCGGCCTTTGGCCCGTGGTGATCTCGTCATATTGATACGCAAAAACAAGCAGGTAATTTTCATGATCACCTCTACTACTTAGATATCTACAATGTGTGATATCATCATGGAAGCTTACTTGCCCATCTGAGGGGTGAGTCAAGGAGTTTCAACCTACTCCGCAATTTCTAATTTCGTCATTAGAAGAAATGCCATACGGACAATCAACACCACCTTCAAAAGTTAGGGTGAAAAGCAATTTCAAAAGAGCTATTGCATCGAAAGAATGATAGGCGACTATTAATGGGACTAGACTTTGTGCTGGAAGAAACATGAAAAGGTCGTAACGTCGAGAATTTTCCTAAGCAAACTCATGAACTACCGTAATCAATCTAACCTTACTGAAAGTAATTATCTATCTTTCTCATTATTGAACATCCATCTTCTTGTAGTGTTATCAAGAATAAAGTCAACCGCTTGATCTATGGGATGAATAATCAATGGTATTGAACCCAAACCGCAAAACGTTGGAAACCATTTCGAAATTTTACTACTTACACGTATCTTTGTCACAATGACTGTAGAAAGTCTTACGATGACGTTTATGGTAGTTCCTGGTATCATCACGCTTGCTAAACACTGCCACAACATTGTATCACACGTACACGCGAGCGCCGACTCCTCACGTTCGGATAGATGGAAAAACGAAGTATTTTTATCACCCTCTTTCCTTTCATTGTCTCGATTTTCCCCCTCACAGTATTGATTATAACCAGAAGTGAAAGCATCTGCAGAGCAATAACCAAATGCTAACGCATACGAAGGTAGCACAAATCTTGGAAATTGATATCGAAATGACTCGCCAACTTCATTTGCATACCCTAAATATCGAAGAGGCACTTTACGGAAGATATTCTCTCTACAACTGGAACAGGAAGATCCATCCATATTAGCGCATTTTGAATCATCATCCTTTGCCATTTTGAATCCACTTGCTTTTTATGAAAAAAGCACACTTGCAATATCTTTCCTTACCCTAAGCAAGAATGGATAACCTTCTTATTTCAAAGCTTTACTTGTAAGTCGTAAGTCTGCTCATCGAGCTGCCGACCGTGAACCGTGAATACACGCCGTATGTGTGTGTGACTGTATTTATTACTTCGAAGTATTATTTTTTTACGGGTCTACGGGTTACGAGGTGATCTGTGTGTGTGTGTATGTATTAATAGTATGTATTTGTACATGCGGATCTATCGTAGACACCTACGCGTATCAATAATTTTGTAACGAGAAAATTCGTTAGGACTAGGTTTTTTAGGGGGTCAAATCGTTAGTGCTAGGATTTTTGACTACTTATAGCGAATCACATGTCTACATAAAGAGCACGAAAGTTCGTATTAAAGTTCGCACAATGACGTGTCAGTACTCCATGTTGACATGCAAGCAACCTGAACTACCAATGCGGACGCAAACAATGGTATTATCTCGAATTATAGAGTATGGAA
>Ga0213867_1000218_pt1 | contig 26842 bp, 24 predicted proteins | sample PICome_12_FD_160120 | JGI IMG/M metagenome (GOLD analysis project Ga0213867, IMG submission 160120) | Coastal seawater microbial communities near Pivers Island, North Carolina, United States - PICO540 | ecosystem: Environmental > Aquatic > Marine > Coastal | place: USA: North Carolina... | reverse complement strand
TCTTTTCTTAATTCTGTTGCGGGTATCAGAATCAATTTTTCATGCGGCCTAAAGATGGGATTCATTCTTTTATCTAACGTAAAGCACAACAATCACTGAACTCTCCGCGCGCTTTGACTTTGAGTTAATGGTTGAATTTGTGAGGACTTAATTTTAGCCTCTTAAAAATGCCTGTCCCTTAAAAATGCCTCTACGAACAATGGTAAACCGCCGCGGCCCCCAAAACTTTCATCCGCCGTGTACGCATATTGAAACTTCGTGCGCACTTATACAGTTACTGTCAATTATTTTTAGCCTGTCCCTAATTCTAATTATTCTCCTGAGAGTCAGCGAGTGGCGTCACGTCCAGCGACTGGTTAGATACCTTTCTTAAGCAAAACGTTAAGCCTTGGTACCTTATATAAACTCGATTGATCTACTTTTCCGGTAAAGCCTATTTCCCTACCTCAATCCGATCAGGCGCTCACAGTTGACTTTAAAATTTATTCGCTGGCTCAGACATCATATGGACATGAACTTTACAATGCGCCATGCCACAGAATCATTGGGGATGGTTTACGCAACATTTTGAGCGACTCACCTTGGACACAGTTCAATGCCGTAAAAATGCATTCAGCTACTTATACTACCCCAAGATGCCACAAACTTCTTAACTAAATTAGAAAATGCTTCCCGTTCTGTACTCAACCGAGCCTTATCAACATCTTCTCTACTACCCCATAATGAAGTTGATTCCTCTATTTGTGCAGTTGATTCATATGCGGAGTAAATATAGCCTGTCCTTGTGTCAATGAGCAATGCAGAAGCAGTTGTAGTCGCTGTTATTTTCTTATTAGGCGAAAAACCCAAGGATATAGTCGTTAGTACTCGTGCCTTATCTTCATCATAGAATACGGTATCAAAAGTATACAAAAATAATAAATCCCCCTTCAATTTCGATGCGCTCTCTCTTAATTGCTCAAGTGTATCAACCTTATCTGGAAGCAATAATCGGTTTAGTGATATAATACCAGTGACACTAGGCAAATTATTCAATGCCTCTAGTTCCTGCTCTCTCTCGACCTCACGAGTTGAAATTACAGAATAACGCCCTCCCGCAACTACACCACCACTTTTTCCAAGGTTATAGTTAGAGTAGTTGCGTCCTTGAACGCGAACAGCTACAATACTGGCTGGAAATGGATTTGATGGCTCACTCTGGAACCCCCCTAAAAGATTTGCTGGAGCCATTCCAGCTAAATCTGCTTTGGTTCCAGGGGTTATATATGTGTCACATCCAACTAAGATAAATAGGAGAGCTGTGCTGAGCAATGCTATAGGTAATTTCATAAATTTTAGTCCTCTCCAAGGTATCTGTGACATTTGTTTAGTTAAACGTGGTTTTATTTGCATAGTTTTACTAAGATTGATTGTTACGCAATAGCATATTAGCTGCATTTTACCAACGCTATGAAATTACTGCGTAACGTAGCGAAATCAGATTTCGTGCTAATAAAAACACCGCAAAAGGTCTCCACCCTATCAATCAATCGCTACGGGCTTTAAATTCCAAATTTGATCTGCGTATTCTTGAATCGTGCGATCTGATGAGAATTTCCCAACACTGGCGGTATTGATGATTGCCATTTTCGCCCAGCGCTCGCGATCGGCATAGGCTTCTGCCACGGCGTCTTGGGCGCGAATGTAGTCAGCGTAATCCGCCAAACACAGATAAGGATCTCCCTGATCCAACCAACTCGAACAAATAGGTTCAAAAGCGGCCGCTTCACCCGGAGCAAAATAATCCGAGCGCAGCCAATCGATCACCGACTTCAACTCCCAATTGGAGTTGTAATAATCATAGGGGTTATAGCCGCGAGCTTTGAGGGCTTCCACTTCTTCCACGCTGTTGCCAAAAATGAAGATGTTGTCCTCCCCCACTTCTTCTTTAATTTCCACATTGGCGCCATCCAAGGTGCCAATGGTGAGGGCGCCATTGAGTGCCAGCTTCATATTCCCAGTGCCCGAGGCTTCTTTGCCCGCGGTGGAAATTTGCTCGGATACATCCGCGGCTGGAATCATCATCTCGGCCAAGGTAATCCGATAATTTTCTGGGAAGATAATTTTAATTTTACCCTGCACGCGGGGGTCATTATTGACTTTGTGCGCGATCAGATTGAGGGCGCGAATAATGCACTTGGCTAGCGCATATCCGGGCGCAGCTTTGGCGCCAAAGATAAACACCCGTGGCACCATCACGTGATTGGGATCGTTCAACAGGCGTCGATAGAGCGTGAGAATATGCAGCAGATTCAGGTGCTGGCGTTTATATTCATGCAGGCGTTTGATCTGCACATCAAATAAAGCATAGGGATCGATCACCTCGCCGCAGTGCTGCTCCACCCACTGCGCAAAATCCACCTTATTGGCATGCTTGATCGCCATGAACTCTGTTTGGAAGCTGGCATCATCCGCATAGCGATTGAGTTGTTGCAGTTGTTTTAAATCTTTCGGCCAAGCATCTCCAATTTGACGGCTAATCAAGGCACTCAAGCGTGGATTGCAGGCCAGCAGCCAGCGCCGAGGGGTGATACCATTGGTCATGTTGACAATTTTCCCCGGATAGAGGGCATCAAAATCATGAAATAAATCCTTCCGCAACAAATCAGTGTGCAGGGCGGCCACTCCGTTGACCTTGGAGGAGGCGACCACCGATAAGTAGGCCATGCGCACCATTTTGGGATGGCCCTCTTCAATGATGGAGAGAGCCGCCTGCTTCTCCGCATCCCCTGGCCATTTGAGGGCGACTTCCTCCTCGAGATAGCGCCGATTGATCTCGAAGATGATCTCAATGTGGCGCGGTAGTACGCGCTCAAATAGCGGCACACTCCACTTTTCCAAGGCCTCTGGCAGCAGAGTATGATTGGTGTAGTTGAAAGTCTTGCGCACCACCGACCAAGCAGCCTCCCAAGTCAATGCGTAGCTATCAATCAAGATGCGCATCAACTCTGGCACCGCGATCGCGGATGGGTATCATTTAATTGGATGACATTGTACGCATCAAAGGCGCTCCAATCCTGTCCATGCGCTGCGATATAGCGTCGGATGATATCTTGCAGTGAGCAGCTGACAAAAAAGTATTGTTGCACCAAGCGCAGCTCTTTGCCGTTTTCGGTATTATCATTGGGATACAGCACTTTAGAGATGGTTTCGCCCATCGCCTTTTCTCTGACAGATTCGACGTACCCCCCCTCGTTAAACAAATCGAGATCGAATTCCTCGGAGGCCTTGGATTCCCATAGGCGCAAAAAGTTGACGCACTGAGTGCCATAGCCCACGATGGCGACATCGTAGGGCATGCCAACAATGGTCTTATAGTCGACCCATTGGGGGCTAAATTGTCCCTTGTCATCTATGCGATGCTCCACCCGGCCATAGAGCCGAATTTGTTGCGCATCATTGGGGCGCATAATTTCCCAGGGGCAGCCCTTGGTCTGCCAGGCATCTGGGAATTCGACCTGATGGCCGTGAATGAACTTCTGCCGAAACAAGCCAAATTCGTAGTGAATGCCATAGCCAATCGCAGGCAGATCTAGGGTGGCTAAAGAATCCAAGAAGCATGCTGCCAATCGCCCTAGGCCACCGTTGCCCAGCCCCATGTCCGCCTCTTCGTCGATCACCTTGGAAAAATCTTGCCCTAACTCCGTCAAAGCGGCTTTAACTGGCTCCGCGAGGCCACAATTGTGCAGATTGTTCAGCAATAGGCGTCCCATCAAATACTCCAGACTGAGGTAATAGGCGCGCTTCACCTTTTTATCATGATGGACCGCTTGGGTCTGCATAAAGCGGGCAATCACATGATCCCGCACTGCGAGGCAGGTGGCGGTCCACCATTCATCCGCTGTCGCATTTTCCTGATGACGCGCTAGGGTGGTTTGCAGGTGGTTTAAAATGGACGCCTTCAGATCCTGGGTACTTACAGGGCTGGCCTGTGCGTTTTGATCGGATGCCGCTTGTGACGCCTCCGGCTGAGAGCTGCTGGATTTTCTTGCCTTCTTGGTAACTGACTTGGCCATATTTCAATTCGTTCGTAAAAAAAGTCGCTTTATCGTTCAAAAACCAATCGCATCAAAAGTGAGACGATCAGTGCTCGATCATTCCAATCCGCCCAAAATGCACAACTACAATTTGTGTGAATAAGCCGTTAAATTTAAGACTGCTCAAAACATGGAATCAATGCCGCATCCTTCATTCCGTGAATAATCTTTTTATCGGCAGGACACAGCGTCGCCAAAATCCCTTGCAACTGAATCTGTTCGCGCTCTGGCTGCCTAAAGTAATAAGGGCACAATCGTACCCGGCAGTCCATAGTCTCGACCTTGCCTGCGCGATAAATGGGATGTTTTAATCGCGAGGGTTTGTGATAGGCTTGTACAATATGCAAATGCGATTGGGCGGCATCCAGTGCCTGCTCAATCGCCTGCGTCCAGGCTTGCTGAGAAGAATCACTGCCGAGCGTGACACTGCGTGCCCCCCAGGCCGTCTCATGATAACCACTTATTTTGATGATATAATCCCGCTCACGTTTGCTGGCCTTGGCGAAATCACGCCAAGCATGCAGCGGCTGGCCATTGACAAGCGGGCCGTCCAGAACGGCTCCGGGCGGCAGCGTGGTGGCATCCATCACCCAAGTTTTGGGGATGATGCGGCGCAAAACCGCGTGCGAGGCTTTGGGCAGCGTCTCGCGCCAAAATGCAGCTAACAAGTGATGATGAAAGAGGGCCATGTTCAACTTTTCCTCTTGAAAGGGCCGCATCGGCGGTGTGACGGTCAACTGGTCTTCGCGACGCGCCTGCAACAAAAAATCAGCGATCGAAATATTGGCGATATCAAAGAGCTCCCAAAAGCGATAAATCACATCCACCCGCTGCGGCTCCCCCGCATTGGGAACACAGACGACGTCCCCAATCGGGATCAGCTCATCGGGGTGATACACCCATAACGAGCGTCCCAGATCACGCAGCTGGCCTGCCAGCCATTCCATTTCTGGACGATAAGTGGCCGCCTCGTCACTGACAACGATGGCAATAAATGGATTTGCATCCTGACAACCAGCACTGATTGCCGCATAGAAGGCATGTACCATGTCCTGTTCTCCGGCGCCAATCAATTGTTCCCCATGAATCGGAGCGTACAGTTCATTCAAAAATGCCGTCAACCCAATCCCCCCAGGAACCGAATCCATTTCTGAGAGCGTAAAGCCATCTTGAGTGATCAACAAATCGGGCCGCACAATGTCCGGGAGCAATCCACGCACAGCTTTTGACTGAGCGTGCTCAAGTAAGGCGGTCGCCTTTCCCCGATCCAAATAATCGGCCACCCAAGGAGTGAAGAGCTGCTCATTCCTTAATAGACTCTTGCCTTGCAAACTGCGCGTATACAGCACTTCTAAGGCGGCATAGAAATCGGAACAGGCCTGGCCAATCGCTTCGATTTCCGCGACTTGCTGGCGACTCAAGCCAAAAGCACAGGGGGAATACAACCAAGTCTTGCTTTGAAATAAAGTCTGCTGATTGAGTGCAGATTCAATCACTGCATAGGGAAGGCCATCAGCATGCGTCGTTCCTGCCATCGCCATTACTCTCCCCCCCGATCTGCAGCCGCTTGGCGTGACAGGGGCCCACCGGCCCGCAACCAAGCATGAATAAAGGGGTCCAAATCACCATCCATCACCGCTGGTACATTGCCGGATTCAACGCCGGTGCGCAAATCCTTGACCATTTGATAGGGTTGAAAGACGTAAGAACGGATTTGATTGCCCCAAGCGATTTCACCTTTTTCACCGTAAAAACGCTCCATTTCGCTACGCTTTTCATCTTGCATCTTTTCATACAAGCGGGACTTCAAGGTGCGCATGGCGGTTGCCTTGTTTTTGATTTGCGAGCGGTCGTTCTGGCAGGTCACCACAATATTGGTCGGAATATGGGTCAAGCGGACTGCAGATTCCGTGCGGTTGACATGTTGCCCCCCCTTACCGCTGGCACGATACACATCCGTACGAATCTCAGAGGGATCAATCTCGACATCGACCGTATCTTCAATCTCCGCAATCACATCCACCGAAGAAAAAGAGGTATGGCGCCGCGCATTGGAATCAAAGGGGCTGATACGCACCAAACGATGCACGCCACGCTCGGCTTTTGCGTATCCAAATGCATGCAGGCCCTCAATACGCAAGGTGGCCGCACTGATGCCGACTTCCTCGCCAGACGTCACGTCCAGCAATTCCACCTTGAATCCAGCACGCTCTGCCCAGCGACTGTACATCCTCAGTAGCATATCCGCCCAGTCACAGGACTCAGTACCGCCGGCCCCAGCATGAATGGTCAACAATGCATTACAGCCATCATTCGGACCGCTTAGAAATGAGGCTAACTCTAGCTGTTCCAACTTTTGCTGCAATGCCGTCAAGCTGTCGTTGACCTCTGCTTGGAATGTTTGCGCCTCATCGCTGCCACCCAACTCATCCACCAATTCAACGAGCGCCTGATAATCAGAAAGCTCCGCCTTAAATTGCTTCATTGGATTCACTTGAGACTTAAGTTGATTACACTCGTTGATGACCGCTTGCGCTGCGCCCTGATCATCCCAGAAGTCAGCCTGCCCCATGGCTTGCTCAAACTCCGTAATTTTCGCTAACTTTTGTTCACAGTCAAAGATACCTCCAGATATGCCCAGAACGGCTGTATAACTCTTCGATATGGGAACGAATTTCAGGTGTAACAACTTGCATAATACCCGACAGGTATCAGCTGATTCATTCGATTAAAGCTAAAAATATACTAGCGCTCAAAATGGCTCAATTTTTCAACGTATTTAGCCATCAAATCAAATTCTAGGTTAACTCGATCCCCAGTCGATTTTGTGTGAAGATTGGTGACCTGCATAGTGTGCGGGATCAGCCATATAGCGAAATAGTTCGACTCGACTTCTGCCACCGTCAGTGAAATGCCATCAATGGTGATACATCCTTTAGATACAAGATACTTGTGGTAGTCCTCGGGTGCCTCGATTCGTAAATACACATCTTTGCCGCGCGCTTCAATGCACTGAATCTGCGCGGTACAGTCCACATGCCCCGAAACAAAATGGCCGCCCATCCGCGTGGTGGGTAACAAGGCACGCTCAAGGTTCACCAACGATTGAGGCTGCACGGCATCAATCGAGGTCAGACGTTTGCTCTCATCGAGCAAGTCAAATGCAATGTGCTGACCATCGATGCAGACAACTGTCAGACAGCAGCCATTCACAGCCACACTGTCCCCCATCTTCACATCATCAAGAATCTGCTCCACCTCTAGCACAAGCCGCCAAGCTTGCGCATGCTCTTGAAAACTGACGACAGTCCCTACTTCTTCAATGATACCCGTAAACATAACGAGACATAAAACGTGACAGCATAAAAACCGCAAACACAAACGCTTGAAATGACAAGCCTTCCCAGTAGTCAAACACTGCTCAACAACCAGCTGGTGCCAAAGGGCAGATTTGAACTGCCGACCAAAGGCTTATGAGTCCTCTGCTCTACCACTGAGCTACTCTGGCATACAACTAGGCTGTAGGCTGGTAAGTTTACCAACGCTGATGCACATACAGCCAATAAGCTGCTAGCTTTGTCAAGATGTTATTCCAGATAATTGAGGTCAGTGGCATTCACCGCTTACCTGCATGTCAGCTCGAGACAGCGCCGAGTCGCTAGCTTAAAATAAAAAAGTGCTGTGACGAAACTGGATACACATCCAGTCCATCACAGCACTTATATCCAATTAAAGCCTATTTAAACTCGAGCATTTTTGGGGCCGAATCCTCAGCAGCTTCCTCATGGCTATGAGCCGCGATCTCTGCTGGCTGATTCCCAACCTCATGGAGTTTGACCTTACCTGTGGTAGCCAGCTGTTGCAAGATATCAACCGACTCCTTCAGCTCTGAGGATTGCTCGCTAATTTGCATCGAAACACTGGCCGTCTCCTCTGCAGTTGCCGCATTTCCAGTCGTCGATTCATTTAAGCTCACAACCGCCGAATCTAACTGCTTGATACCAGATAGCTGTTCTTTACCCGCATTCAAAATCTCATCGGCAGATTGATCAATGTCTGAGCTTTTCTGAGCAATCACATTAAGTCGCTCACCTGCCTGCGACGCGTATTCACTAATTTTCTCCAAATTCAAGCCGACCAGCTCACAAGCTTTAACCCCAACGGCACTGCGTTCAATAGAGGTCCCTATCAAATCTGTCGTTTCTTTGGCGGCTGATGAACTCCTATGCGCCAATTGACGGACTTCATCCGCAACCACAGCGAAGCCTGCGCCCGCTTCTCCCGCGCGGGCAGCCTCTACCGCAGCATTGAGAGCCAAAATATTCGTCTGGAATGCGATTTGATCGATCGTCTTGATGACAGTTGATATAGAGGAACCCGCCTCTTGAATATTCTGCATCGCTTCATTCATCTCTTGAGTTGAAGCCTTACCAGTGGCAACCGCCTGGTTCAGCGCACTCATATCCGCAAGCCCCTGCTCAGTCAGCTCACTGGCTTCAGTGGTTAAGTTTTTCGTAAACTCAGACGAGCTATTATTACTCTCACAGATGCTGGAAATTTGCTCCAGCGCAGAGCTGATCTCGTGCAGTGAATTGGCCTGCTCGCTGGCAGAATCCGCAACAGATTGGCTACTTTCCGACAACTCTCGACAACTGGCATCTAGGCAAGTTCCATTGACATTTAAGCGCTCGCTCAGCTTGGAAATATGATTTAGCAAACGCAGCACGGTGACAAATAACCATATAATTAAGCCAGCGGTCAAAACCGTTGCAATTATTTGCATTTGCTGATTGCGACCAGATTGGTCGGAGGCATCTCGCTGAAAGATCGTGACTGCGGCGTTGGACTCTTTCAATAATGCCATATTGTTTTTGGTGACAAAGACCGCAGCAGTACTACTCGAATTTTCGACATAGTCATTTATAGCGCCGGAAAAATCAGTCCACAGTGTTTTGATTCGGCGCAACTGAGCCAGTTGATCAGGATTCGTAATCGCAGCGATTTGCTGCCGCTTGGCACTGTCAGGATCCAAGGTCAATGAAGTTGAGCCACCCGAAATAAAAGCTGAGAGTGTCTGATCAAATACTTTGACCGTCTTCATCAAGGCCGCAGCGCTTGCCTCGGTGGGTTTCTGTTGGTACTGTAAAAATTCTTTGGTCATCTTTTGTGACAGCATGCGCTGTCGCCCCGCTAAGTTAATCAGATAGGCCTCATCCTTTTGAACTTGAGAAACTCGAATCGTTTCCCCTGAGATCAGGATTAAGATGAGGGCGATGATACCAACGACGATAAACTTAGTTTTTATTTTCATTCTGTAAGCGGTTATATGGCTAGAGTTTTCGCTAAAAAACCCTGTGTTAATTTAACCTGTCTAAAGAAAGGAAAAATGTTAAGTTAAATCACAAAACCCCTTATCTTTAACGTATTATTAACAGACACAAAATCGCTATAACCGCCCAAGAAAAAAAAAGAACCTAAAGCAATAAAAAACAATATTTTACGGAACGAACAAGCAAAAACAACACACTTAAAAATAAGTCCGCTTGGCAGCTACCATAAGGTATCTGCCGACTCAGTCCGCATCCACATCCGGAGTTTCCGACTCCAGCCCATGTAAGCGCTCAGCGCGATCACCACTGCGGAATACCAGATAGAGACAAACCGCTAGTAAGCAGGTGACGGCCCCCACGGAGACCAACATAACAAGCCAACCACTAGTCGTCATAAGCGTCCTTTTTTGAATAGTTTGAATAGTTTTTGTTCAAAGCAATGATCAGTACAAACAAAGTCGCCACAGCGGCCACCAGCAAGACACTCAATTGAGCGACTCGGTTGGGTTCAATAAAGAGGTCTTTGATATAAGAACTGTAGGCAACGCCGGACTGGCCCAGTGAGAAGCCGAAAACTTTGTTCAATACCCAAAAGATAAAGATGATGAGCAACAAACTAGGACTCACATATTTCATAATCCAGCCAAAAATCCGCGGAATGCGTAAACTTGATCCAGCATTTGCGGCTTGAATGCCTTTTTCAACGCCCAAGACCCAACTGAAAATGATAATTTGAATGCTGGCTAAGATGAAAATCAGGCAGGTACCCACCCAAAAATCAAGGGTATCCAAAGCCTTTACATCCTGACTGAAGTAGACCACAAAGCCACAGCCCAAAGCAGTGATGAAGCCCAAAATGGTGACCGATTGCTTGCGGTTGATGTTTAAACTCTCTTCCAAGAATGCAATGCCCGGCTGCAACATCGACAAAGAACTCGTAACCGCGGCCAGAAACAATAAAAAGAAAAACAGAAAGCCAAAAATTTCGCCTCCCGCCATGTTGGAAAAAACCATCGGCAATACATTAAAGCCTAGGCCGAAGGTGCCCATTCCGGCTACGCCAGCAACTCCGAGAAAGGTGACCGCAGCTGGTAAAGTAATCAAGCCACCGATCGCAACTTCACAGAATTCATTGGCACTGGTAGCCGCTAAACCACTGAGGACCACATCATCTTTTTTACGCAAATAGCTGGCATAGGTTATAATCACTCCGAAGCCCACTGAGAGCGAAAAGAAGATTTGCCCCGCCGCCGCTAACCATAATTGCGGATTGACCAGTTGCTCCCAAACACTGACCGTCCTGACCCGCTGATGGGGATCCTCCGCCGCCAGCGATCGGGCCAGCTCCAGGCGCTGCGGATCCACGATCTGCTCTACAAATTCCCACTCCTCTGTCGGGCTGGTACGCGTTTCGACTAGCTGCTTGGCCGGGTTCCACATAAACCCCAAACCATTCTGCACACTGCGTTCGGGATGATTGGCATCGGGCACGCCCAATGTGAGCACGCGAAATAAGATGACAAAAGCTAGGAGCACTAGGGCCGGCATTGCATAGCGACAAAAAAGCTCAATTCCTTTGGAAATTCCGCGAAAGATCAGTACAAAATTCAGAATAAATACCAAGACCAGATAACAGCCGACTTGATCCCAGCCAAAACCGATCGCACTGCCGTCCGCCTGAATCCCTATAAAACTTTGCCAAAATTCACTGGCTTGTTCCACTGCGGCGAATTGCATGCCCCCCCTCAGAAAGTTGACGGCATACCCGAGGCACCAGGCCTCAATGTAAACATAGTACATGTAAATCACCACCGGGATCAAAACCCCGAGCGCACCTAGATATTTGAAAGCTGGACGTCGCGTTATGTAATTAAAAATACCGGGCGCTGAATTGAAGCCGGCCTGACCGCCCATACGCCCCATGGCCCACTCTGCCCAGCAAATGGGTAAGCCAATCAGCAAAAATGAGATAAAGTAGGCAATCATAAAGGCCCCACCGCCGTATTCAGCCGCCTGGCCCGGAAAGCGCAAAAAATTCCCCAAACCGACAGCACTGCCCGCCACAGCGAGAATGATGCCCACCCGAGAGTTCCATGATTCGCTAATACGCTGCCCCATAGAGATTGGATAAACAGCAAAAAGAACGGCTTGCCCAGAAAAAAAGACAGCAATCAGAGTGACAAGCCGCCATTCGCTGGCATAGCATGCAGTGCATGGGAATTATCGACCGTTACGTATTTAGAGAATGGCTGCAAAGTTTTTTGCTGACGCTGGGCGTTGTCATTGGACTGCTGATTCTACAAAATATGTATGATACCCTGCCCGACCTACTGAATCAATCCGCATCGTGGCGCGACATTATGCTCTATTATGCATGGGCCTTACCCATGTACATACCAGCAACTTTACCCATCATTTTGCTGGTATCCGTCTTACTGTCGATGGGCTCACTGCATCGCAATAATGAAATCATTGCGATGCGCGTCGGTGGCATCCACTTATTCAAAATAAGTCGCAGCTTAATAGTTGTCGGACTCATCAGCTCGCTAGTCATGCTCTACTTTACAGCGTACCTAGTGCCGAAAAGCGTCGAAAACTCGCGAGCACTCTTTGATAACTTGAAGTACACGGCAGCAGAGGAGCGTGCGCAGAATCCAAATACAATTGGACTCATTTACAATTTAGCTTACGCCAACACCCAAGATCATCGCTTGTGGTTTATGAATCGTTTCAGTGAACGCTCATGGATGGGGTCAGGCGTGACCGTCCATGTCAGAAATAGCGCGGGCAAAGAGCACAAACGCATCTCTGCCCGCGAAGCCTACTTCGACGACCTACAAAATCATTGGGTTTTTATTGCGGGCCGCGAATTATTGTTTGATATCGAAACTGGAGACCCACTACGCGCGCGCACTTTCCAAGAAGAAGCTTTTTTACAATTTGGTGAGGACCCCAGTTTAATGTTGGCCTTGCGCAAAGACCCCAAGGAATTGTCTTTGAACGAAATCAAACAAATCCTTAGCTCAGTTGCCGTCGATCAGAACCCCCAAATGCAAGCCTACAAAATGCGCTATCTCAGTCTGCTAGCAGCCCCTTTTAGCTGTCTCGTTGTGATGGGCATCGCGATTCCCTTTGCCACCAGTGGGGTGCGCACCAACCCACTGGTGGGAGTCGCGAAGTGCTTGGGCTTATTTTTGTTTTTTTATGCTCTGACGCAAATCAGTTGGATCCTCGGCGAGCGACACTATTTGCAGGAATGGCTTGCTGCTTGGTTACCCAACATCGTCCTACTGCTAATCTCAATTCGCCTCTTTATTCAGGCGCGCTAATGCCTTTGAGCTCCGTGTTCCGACTCAAATCTCTAGCAACAACGACTCAGTCCGGCTATAATCTGAACCAATGACTCCCGCAGATATCCCCTTCCACCCAGCCGTAACCGTCCTCTATGCCAATGAGGATGGGATGGTCGCGGTGGAAAAGCCGCCGGGGATTCGCTCCCATCCGAATAATTCCAAGGATCACACAGCCAGTCTCATCCGTGCAGATTATGACTTTAAACAAGAATGCTATCACTGGCTGAACGCTGCTGGAGAGATAAGCCGCTGCTGGCTGATTAACCGATTGGATAGTCCCACCTCGGGGATTCTTTTAATCGCCCTAAATGACAAGGTTTCTCAAGTGGTTAAACAGCAGTTTGCGCTACATCAAGTCCATAAAACCTACTACGCTCTGGTCCGAAATCGTCCCAACAAAGAGCGTGGGGACTGGCAAGACTTTATTCCCAAGCATGCTGACTACCGGCAATCTCGCCATCCACAAACGGTTCGGGCACACACTAAATTCAAGTGGCTGGCTGCTAGCCGCTCAGCCCCAACCATCAGCTTGCTGGAACTATGCCCGATCACAGGCCGCACCCATCAGTTAAGACGGCAATGTCAACAACATGCTTGCCCCATTCTGGGAGACCAAACTTATGGCGACTTTCAATTCAACCGATCCGTGCTAAAAAAAACCGCCCCCAAGCGACTCTATCTGCATGCAGCACGGATCCAAATTCAGTATACAATTGAAGAAAAAGATCGCAGCCTAGACGTCCAATGCCCGAGACCTCAATGCTTTGATATCGTACTCGGCTGTAGCCCAGCAAACACGCCCAGCAATAAGATACAGCAGCTGCCCCATCGCCGATTTAAGCGACCATGAGGCAAAAGAGATCCCTGCGGTGCGCTGGGTGCTCTGAGCGTCAATTTCGCACTCGATAAAAGTGCCTTCTCCTTCGGAATGAATGCGGCGGCAAAATAGCTCGACATCAGCATACATGACCGAGAATGAACCGGCTTTGATCGAGTCGACCATAGTCATTTAAGAATCCGAAACACTTGGACAGATAAACCCCTAAAGGACCCCGACCACGCTTCAGTCATCTATACTCAAACTAGTTTGCTCGAACACGTAGGCCGATATAGCGCCGCATCCCCCCGTACCAACCATAGAGTCGGTTAGCACCCACTTTAATGGCCTGAGCAAAGTCTTTTACAGAGTCAATTGCCTCACCATTCACATCCGTAATCGCAAGTCCCTCCACAAGCGTATTCGCGTAAGGAGAATCAATGCGCACATCCGTAATCACGACCCCATCAATTTCAATTGGGATCGCATACTGCTCTCGTAATGCATCGTCAAGCACTTGAATGGACACCCCTTCCAGTAACTTGCTATTCACGGATCCATTTTGAGCCATAGGGTCGTCCACACTTCCGAGGGTCACCTCGCGTTGCAGCCGTTTTCCCGCACGAATTAAAGTCACCTCAACCTCACTGCCAGGTAGCATTTGAGAGACCACGAGCCTCAACTGGGGCGCCGACTTAATCGTGATGTCATCAATTTGGACGATCACATCTCCATGTTGAATGCCCGCTTCATCCGCTGGAGAATCTGCCATAACCTCAGTAACCAGCGCACCGAGTGTCGAGTCTAAGCCAAAGGCATCGGCGACATCTCGATCCAAATTTTCAGGAATCAGACCCAGTAAACCACGCGGAACGTGGCCGCTATCGATCAACTTCGTCGCTACATTCAGCGCGAGATCCGTGGGAATGGCAAAACCAATTCCATTGCTGCCTCCCGAACGTGAGACAATCGCAGTGTTGATCCCAATCAAACGTCCCATAGCATCGACCAGTGCCCCTCCCGAATTGCCCATATTGATGGCGGCATCCGTCTGGACAAAATTCTCATAAGCCCCAGGCCCCAGTATATTATAGGAAGTACGACCCGTCGCCGAGATGATACCTTGCGTAGCGGTCAACCCAACATTGAGCGGATTGCCGATCGCGAATACAATGTCGCCGACTCTTAAATTTTGGCTCGTCGTGAGGGTAATTGCTGGCAGGGGATCTTCAATCTCTACCTTAAGGACAGCGACATCCGTCTTTGAGTCGGAACCAATTAAGCTGGCAGGGTATTCTCGATCGTCACTCAAGCGAATTTTGATCTCATCAGCTACGTCCCCGTCACGACCGGTTACCACGTGGTGGTTGGTGATAATGTAGCCGTCGCTGGAAACAATTACTCCGGAACCGACCCCCAAAGGCTCACGACGCTCCTTTTTTTCACTTTCTGCTTCCAAACCAGGGGGAACAGGAATCCCAAAATGACGAAAAAACTCAGGAATCTGACGATTTGCAGCCGCGCTTACAATTTCGGTGGTGTAAACGGACACAACCGACGGTGTTGCTCCCTCTAGGACATCGGCATAGCTGACGCGGACTTGTTGCGCAACGGATTCAACCGCCCTTTCGTCTAAACGAACGTCTAGTTGTGTATTTTCAGCTAAGGCCGAAAGGCGAAATCCTAGCCAAAGTGTGAGTACACAGGTAACAGTCTTCTTTGTGATCATAGTTTAAGGCGTAAATAATGTATACAATTATGACACAGGTACCGAGTAGTGGTTCCAAGAAAGCTCCTGGTTCGCTCAGATTAAAACCCTTTGATATTAAAAAGTCCCGTCACACTTTCATTGTTGTGAATTCGGCGAATACCTTCACCCAAAAGAGCCGCAACACTCAGCACCGTAATGGGGAGTCCCGAACGGCGCTCCACAGGGGTCGTATTCGTCGTGATCAACCGATCCAACAGCCCGGAGCTCAAGCGCTCATAGCCCATTTCATTGAGGACCCCGTGACTGACCGCTGCCATCACGCTTCTGGCACCATTTTTCTTTAACAGCTCAGCCGCCGCACACAAAGTGCCGGCGGTTTCGGTCATATCATCGACCAACAAAATATCGCGCCCATCGGTCTCGCCCACCAGTGAAACCGCTTCCACTGTTTCCGCGGAAGTGCGACGTTTGGCGATAAAACCCAGTGGAACATCCAACATACTGGCGTAAGCTGAGGCCATTTTCATACCGCCAACATCGGGAGAAAAAAGTGTTAAATTCTCACAATCTATCTTCTTAAGCGATTCAAATAATACAGGAGATGCATACAGATGGTCGACTGGAATATCAAAAAATCCCTGAATCTGTTGCGCGTGCAAATCGACGGTCAAAATACGATTGGCACCTGCCGAGACCAATAAATTGGCTACCAATTTGGACGTAATCGGAACTCGGGGTTGATCTTTGCGATCTTGCCGAGCGTAGCCATAGAAAGGAATCACTGCCGTAATGCGATTGGCAGATGCGCGACGCGCCGCATCAATCATGATGAATAATTCCATCAAATTTTGATTCGCCGGATTACAGGTTGATTGAATGATAAATACGTCGTTCCCACGTACATTTTCATTAATCCGAACGAAGCTCTCCCCGTCAGGAAAACTCATCACATCCGCCTTGCCAAGTGGGACATCCAAATACTGACAAATTTCAGAGGCGAGCGCCTTATTGGAATTGCCACAAAATATTTTTAGCGTATTATCTTTCATTCGTAAATCTGTGTTATGAGTCAACTTGCAAGGAACGCTCCAGTTGTGAAAAGCGCTTGAACAAACTGGGCAGTTTGCGTTGTAAAACTGAAATTCGATTAAACAATAGCATCGGCTCTGCCGGATAACCGCGCACCTTCGAATTTGCTTCCAGCGAGTGCGTCACCACACTGGCCCCAGCAATCTGGCTTCCCGCACCAATGTTGAGGTGTCCCACGATGCCGACTTGGCCACCGACCACCACGCCATCTTCTAATACCGTGCTGCCACTAATGCCAACTTGCGCCACAATCAAACAGTGCGCTCCGATTCGAACATTATGAGCAATTTGCACGAGATTATCAATTTTAGTGCCTTGACCAATAGACGTCACCCCAAATCGTGCGCGATCAATGGTGGAATTTGCCCCAATATCCACATCATCCCCCGTCACAACGTGGCCGATTTGCGGAACCCGTCGATGCGCTTTCTCGTGATACTCATACCCATATCCGTCGGCTCCAATCACAACACCTGCTGAGATCCGATTGCGAGCCCCCAGTTGACTGAAATCCGAGAGGACCACTTGAGGGCCCAAGTAGCTTGATGGTCCCACCACAGCATTTTTGCCCACGCAAACATGACTGTCCAATATGGCTGCAGGCCCAATTTTAGCCCCAGTCTTGAGATAACAAAACGGACCAATCGATGCATCAGGGGCCACCTCCACCCCCTGCTCAATAACTGCAGTTGCATGAATTCCAGCAGTCGGTGCTGGCGACAATTGAGACTCTATAAAGCGACAGATTAATGCCAAAGACAATGAGGGGTTTGTAACCTTTATCAGCAGTTGGTTGGCCCCAGCATTAAAGGGCTCGTCCTGCGGGACTAAGATAACAGAAGCCTTGGAATTCGCTAAATCGGAGCGATATTTGAGATTACCTAAAAACGATAAATCACCCGGATCAGCTTCCCCCAAAGAACTGATGGCATGAATATCGCCAGCGTAGGCTCCCTCCAGCGAACAGTCTTCACCAATTAACTGAATAATTTTGGCAACTGACAGTGCGAGCTTCATTTAATTTGAAAATCGTGCAGTCGGTGGCAAAATCTTCCAACAATTTCAAGCGCTTACTGGGCGTTCAAACGATCAATGACAGCTTGTGACAAATCTAGCGATGGAGCAGAATATACAAGTGCTCCGGATGGCAATAGCAAGTCGACTGACATTTCTTGCGCTATTTCCTTAGAAGTTTCCAATGCCTTTTGCTGCAGCGGCTCTAACTCCTTTTTTTGCCCCTCTTGGCTGAGCTTTTGAGCTTGTTGTTGATATTGGCGCAGCGTGGCCTGTTCCGACTGCAGCTGCTTTTGTAGCTCGACCAGTTTCTCTTGCGAGGCCTTGCGAGCTTCGTCACTGGCTGCAGGATTTTGGGCAGCCGTTTCGACCTCTCGACCCTCAGCGACGATTGCTTGCAAACTCTCCTGCATGCGCTGCATTTCTTTCTCAACATTTTGCACCGAATCGCGAACTTTAGATAATGCCGCCTGAAAAGCTCCATACTCTTTTAGAACTAACTGAATATCGATAGTCGCTACCGTAGGAGCGGCTTTTTGAGCGAATAAGGCACTCCCAAATAGATACGTGAATGCAGCAAACAAAGAAATTATTTTTTTCATAAGTATTGAATCGTGTGTATAGGATTTTTGTTGATAAGACGCGATAATTTAAAAGCGAGTCCCAAAAGAAAAATTAAATTGAGTGCCCCCACCCAAACCACTCGGAGCGGTAATCGGGATTCCCAAGTCCAACTTCAGCGGTGACCCCATAATCATGATACGAGCTCCGATGCCCCAGTTATCGGCATAATCTGACAAAGAAAAGTCGTAATCCCCGGAATTGACAAACCCTGCATCATAAAACGCTACCAGTCCTAGAGGCTCAGCAACGCGAAAAGCATACTCAAACGACAACAGACCGTAGGTGTTTCCCCCTATCGACTCATTGACATCATCTGGATCACGTGGGCCAATTTCGCGATAATCATAGCCCCGCAAAGTTTCAGGCCCACCTAAATAGAAACGATCATAAAAAGGCATTTGCTCACTCTGACCAAATGGAACTGCAGCACCTAAACGCCCAACAATGGAAAAGGTCTGCTCCAAATAATCATGAGTCGGCATAAAATGGGCCGTACGCAATTCTGACTTAAAATAATTCACATCACCCCCTAGTCCCGCAAACTCATTGGCAATGCTGGTGCGATTACCCATACGAGTGAAGAGTAAGGAGTCACGATTATCACGCAAAAGCGTCAACCCAAACTTTGAAACGAGTTCTTTCCCTTCAGCGGCCTGAAATACATCCGCTACCCCATCATTAGCAACGACACCGGTTCCGCCATTAGGATGTTCCACATCCATAATCTCGACTTGCTCGATACGATACGAAAGTCGTCCTTCAACTAATTCAAATAAGCGGCGACGTAGATAAAATTCTAAACCGGTGCGCAACTCATTATAATCACTACTATTGTAATCGGATTCCGATCGAAAAATTTCAGTTCCAAATGCGAGACGTTGTTCAAAGAGCCATGGCTCTTCAAAAGCGATCGTTAACTGATTACTCACGGACCCCAAAGATGCGCGAAAACGAAACTTCTGCCCATCTCCCTGAAAACCAGATCCCCAGTTAAATAAATCAAAATTCCCCTGAGCCATTTCGAAAAACACAGTCGCTTTCTCAACAGAACCAAACCCAGCTCCAAAAGTAAAACTACCAGTACGCCCTTCTCGCAGACTGATGCCCAAATCCTTACGCCCGGGAATTGCCGTCGGCTGTGGCTCCAATCGAACCTCTTCGAAGAAGCTTGTATTGCGCAACCGAGACTCACTCACTTGCATCCGCTTACGATCAAAAACATCTCCGGGACGTAAGGCTAGCTCACGAATAACGACTTGAGCTTTTGTCTTAGTATTGCCTTCAACATTGATCGACTCGACGTAAAACTTTTCACTCTCCTCAACCCTAAACACGACATCGATCCGTCCACTCGCTGTATTTGGCTGACGCTGAACCCGCACCCGAGTCTCTAAGTAACCTCTTGAGGTGAAATATGCTCTCAAATCCGCCACAGCTGCGTCGATGGCAGTCGGTGAAAAATAGTCATCCTCGCGCAATTTCAGCGCGGCGAGTAAACTTTCCTCAGGAAAAAGTTTAGCACCTGCGATCGATACTTCCCCCAAGTGATAGCGCTTGCCTTCATTCAACTTAAAGAGAATTTCAATGCGCTCGTCGTCGACGGTATTGATAGTAATATCTTCGGATCGTAGTGCGACGTCTAAGTAGCCAAGATCTCGGTAATAGCTACGCAAACGCTCAGCATCCGCTTCCAATTCGACTGGATCCAATTTACCCGATCCAGACAACCAGGACCAAAATCCTCTTTTTTTCAATTCCAGCTCATCTCGTAAGTCGTCCGCAGCAACGGTATCGTTACCACTAAAATTGATCCGCTTAATCAGTGCCTTATTGCCCTCGTCGACTACAAATCCAATAACTGCCTGACCTTGGCTGGGGCTGCGCTGAATACTGTAGCTGGCCTGTGCGTCGGGGTAGCCCTTTTCAATATAGTAATCAACAATCGCATCAGACGCTAAATTCAAGACATACTCATCGAGTGAATCGCCGACTTCAATCTCGGACTTATCTAACAAACGTTTATCTGAAAAAGCATCATTTCCCTCAAATTCAATGCGCTCGATAGTATATTTTGCGACGAGTTTAAACAGCAAATCAACACCATTGGACTGCCTATTCAGAACATCTACTTCTACAAATTCAAACTGTCCCGTATTGTACAAGGTACGTATCGACTGATCGATCAAAACAGAACTTAAGGGCATGCCTTTACGGATCTGAATATTGTTACGGATAAAACTATCACTAGTCGATCGAAAGCCATCAAACTCAATTTGAACCGACTGTACCATCGCAACATTTGCTGAATTTGATTGTGCCTGAATGTGTATGGGAATCAAAAGTAATAAAAATCCGATCATTGAGATCAGATTGCAGTCAAATAATATATAATTTCTCATAATATGTATCCCAGCAGGCATATTTTTAACGCCGAAAGTTCTCATAGCGGGTGTAGCGACGAACGAAAGTTAGGTCAATATCGCCAATTGGCCCGTTTCTTTGTTTGGCAATAATGAGTTTGATGTGTTCAACATCACCTGGTAAGCGGTTTTCGCCAAGCCCCTCTTCCTCGTCATCTGACTTTTTGGGACGATGCAGAAGCAGCACCACATCGGCATCCTGCTCAATTGATCCAGACTCACGCAAATCGGAAATTCGAGGATCACGATTCTCCTTTTCTGACTCACGATTTAACTGTGACAGCACCACCACGGGGACGCCCAATTCCTTGGCCATGCCCTTCATCCCACGAGAGATGTCTGCGATTTGCTGCTCACGCTGCACTCGGTTGTCCGTGCCTCGAATCAGCTGTAAATAGTCAACCACCACCAAGCCAAGGGGACTTTTAGTGTGCAAACGGCGTGCCTTCGCTCGCAAATCCAGAATTGTCGAATTGGAGGCATCGTCAATCCATAGCGGTGCTTCCTTCAACTCTTTAACAGTAGCCGCGATATCCGCGGAATCTTGCTTTGAGATCACCCGGTCTCGAATTCGCTTCATATCCACCCGAGCCCGGCTACAAATCAAACGCATCGCAAGCTGCGCAGCCGTCATCTCCAAGCTAAAGACAAGCACCCCTGCTGGCTTGCGACCACCATCCGGAATAATAGCATGCTCCGCAAAGTTCATGGCAAGACTCGTTTTGCCAACTGATGGACGGGCGGCCAATACGATCATTTCTCCAGGATGAAACCCATAGGTCATCCCATCTAAATCACGATAGCCAGAAAGAACACCATCAGCATCATCCTTACCGTTTAGGAGCGCATGAATATCTGAAACAGCTTCGTCCAAGGACTCTCGAATCGGCTTAGCCGCGTCGGTAATACGATCTCGGCTAATCTCAAAAATATCTTGCTCAATCTTTTCGATAAAGGCGCTCATATCGTCTTGCTGATCATAGCAAGCTTCGATGGCCTCTCGAGAGGTCCGAATCAATCGCCGGAGCAAGTACTTTTCATGGACAATTTTGGCAAAATAACGTGCATGGGCCGGTGTCTCAATCCGATCTTGTATCGTGTAAATCGCCTCAATTCCACCTACTTGTTCATCTAATCCCTCTTTTTGCAGAAAATCGAACAATAAAATTTCATCGATAGGATCTCCTGTTTCGTACAGCGATAAAAGCGAACGATAAATTGCTTGGTGTGACTGCTTGTAGAAAAATTCAGGGACGATTTTAGACTCAATACAATCCGTAAGGACATCACGCCCCCCATCAATCAAGCAAGCGGCCAGCAAGCCTTCCTCCGCCTCGATATTGTGCGGCTGCACCCGTACGGCATCATCGACCCCAGCAGTAGCACCCTCCGAACGATCACGTCTTCGAAAGCGATTTTTATCAGAAACAAGCGCTGGATCTAACGCCATCGATACACCGTCGAAGAGCCCTTAAACTGGCAGTCGAATTATTCCGAGTCAGCTTCGTCAGCCTCTTCGATGGGATTCTCAGAAACCACTTCAAACTTAAGCTCACAATCAACAGCGGCGTGCAGCTTTAAAGTAACAGCATGTGAACCCAGTTCTTTGATGGGTTGCGCTAGTGCTAATTGTTTTTTACCGAGCGTAATCCCATCTTCTGCTAATCGCTCAATTAGATCACTAGAAGTAACGGCCCCGAACATTTTGCCACCTTTTCCGGTCTTAACCGCAATAGCGATGCTAACGGAAGCGATGCGTTCACCAAGTGCACGCGCATCTTCAAACTCTTTTTGTTCGCGTGATTCGCGGGATTTCAAGAGTGCCGCCACCTGTTTTTTATTAGCCTGTGTGATGGGCAATGCTAATTTGCGAGGCAGTAAAAAATTGCGAGCATAACCCGCTTTAACTGTAACAGTATCCCCTTCAGCACCTAGACCGCTGATTGGAGAAGTAAGAAGAACTTGATTGTTTGCCATAATAAAAAATTGCTTAGATATTTAAATAAATATTGTGGTGAGGGCAGCTTTAAAAAGGGACATCATCGTCAAAAGCATCTGCATCAGAAACGCTGGAATTGTTTGCAGCGGTATCCTGGTTGCGAGCTGGCGGCGAACTGCGCTCATAACTTTGCCCCGCATCTCCTGAAGCCGCATCGTCTCGACTACCTAAAAATTGAAAAGTTTCGAGCACAACGCCCAGTTTGCTACGCTTCTGACCATCATTGGACTCCCACTGATCCAGCTTTAAGCGACCCTCCACCATTATCGGGCGTCCCTTACGCATATACTTCGTAATCACTTCGGCTTGCTTACCAAAAGCATCCACATCAATGAAAGTCGTTTCCTCTTTGCGCTCACCATCCTTGGTTGCGTAAGCACGGGAACAAGCCAAGCCTAATTTGCAGATCGTCAAACCGGAGGCCGTTACCCGAGTTTCAGGGTCGCGGGTCAATCTGCCCATTAAGATAACTTTATTAAAAGATGCCATGCTTGAGCACGCTGAAGCGCTGCTTATTGTTTTTCAACAAAAATACGATTGATCCGCTTATCCAGTTTCAGTTTCTCCTTTAATTGGGCAGGAACGGAGCTGGCCGCAGCAAATTGAATCTCCACGTAATGTCCTTGCGTAAAACGGCGATCTGCCGCGCGAGCAAAGGTACGCAATCCCAGATCTTCCGAGGCGGAAACATCCGCTCCCAGCGACTGTAGCAGATCGTTCAAATCAGTCAGTACTGCGGCTGACTCCTGATCGGTCGACCGCAGGTCGAGGATAAATGTAGTTTTATATGGCTTGGTATTAAGTGCGCTCATGTGTGCTAGAGACTTTTCGTTGGTTAATATGATTCATGGCGAGCGCTCGATCGACAGTCAATATCCGTTCAATATTTTGGCTGTACATGTCGAGACTATTCGCGAGTGTTTTTTGTTCGTGTTGATTAAAATTACTGAGTACATACTCAGCTAAGTCCATCTCTTTATTAGGCTTGGCCCCAACTCCAATGCGATAGCGTAAAAAATCGCAGCCAAGCGCGTCTACTATGCTTTGAATTCCATTGTGACCGCCAGCTCCGCCAGCAAAGGTTAATTTACTACGAGCTAACTCTAGAGCGATATCATCATAAATCACCAATAGGTGCTGTAACTCAAAACGATAATACCTAAGCAATGCAGCTAAGGGTGGACCACTTTGATTCATGTACGCCTGCGGCTTGACTAGCAGCACTTTTTGACGATTTAGCAATACAGTGGCCGTCAAACTGTCATGAGCACGACTAACTTCCCACTGTATTCGATGCTGTTTGGCGAACCAATCCAATACATAGAAACCAACATTGTGGCGGGTATTGCAGTATTTACGGCCGGGATTTCCCAAACCAGCTATCACTGCGATGGACATTGTGAAAGAACGAAATAGCCAGTTCAGTCCAACTAGCTAAGTAAACTAAGGATACTCTAAAGTGATCGCATTAGCTGCCTTGGCAGGCGATCAATACTCGACTGTTGGCAGCTAAAAATTCAACGCCATTAGGTGCCGTCACATCAGATATAGTGATCGCCTCACCGGCTGCTAAATTAGCGACACTCAATTCGATGAAAGCCGGGAGAGATTCTGGAGTACAACTGATCTCTAGCTCCCGCTCTCTTTGATCGAGAACGCCTGCGGATTGTTTCACTCCGACGCAAGTATCCTCGTCCACAATGTGAAGCGGAACCGTTGCCTTAAACTTTTGCCCCGGCTCGATGTGAAGAAAGTCTACGTGTTTAATGTTGTCCCGAATGGCATCGCGTTGAATCTCCTGTACCAATGCCAAAGCACTGACGCCAGCGTCATCGGTTAGTTCAATTAAAGCAGTTTTACCAACTAAGGCACTCTTAACTGCTCGAAATTCATCACAATTTACTGAGACCGAACGCGCCTTCCCCTGCCCATACAAGGACGCAGGTATACGTCCTTGCTGACGCAGGCGTTTCGCGGGGCCGCGCCCAACAGAATCACGATTTAAAATATTTAATTTGTACTCTTGCATAATGGTCACTATTAAAGATCCCTAGATGCTACCATCCAGAAAAGCGCTGGACATTACAGTTGCTTGGATAAATTGCAACCTTAACTTTCGTATTTTTTTCGGTTTCCGACCACACCGCTCTTAAAACGACAATGAGCCAAAATACCACGCCTGCATTGAGTGCTGAACGCATCCAAGCGATGCGAGAAATCCCACTAGAAAAGACTCCTTCGCCCTGCTTCATTATCCATGAGGATTTGCTAGATCAAAATGGGCGCATATTAGCTCATATTTCAGCTACCAGCGGCGCAAAGATATTGCTCGCACTAAAGGGATTTGCCAGTTTTGACTGTTTTCCGACGATTCGACCACACTTGGCCGGAACGACATCCAGCGGCTTACATGAGGCCCTATTAGCACGCGACTACTTTGGAGGCGAACAACATGTCTACTCTCCCGCGTTTAAGGCAGATGAAATCAAAACCCTAGCTCGCTTTGCTCACACACTGGTCTTCAACAGTCCCCAGCAATTAGAAAACTCGCGCGCACAACTCCTCGATAACAATAAAATTCAGCTTGGCTTGCGCATCAATCCCGAACACTCCGAGGGAGGCTGCGCACTCTATGACCCTTGCGCCAAGGGCTCACGCTTAGGCTGTACACGAGCTCAGCTCGACCACTTTCTACGACAGGCTCAGGCAGATTTCCTGGCATCCATTGACGGCTTGCACTTTCACACTTTGTGCGAACAGGATGCAGATGCACTTGAGCGCACTGCCCAAGCCTTTGAAGCAAAATTCGGAGACCTGTTACACCAGATGAAGTGGCTTAATTTTGGCGGCGGCCATCATTTAACGCGCCCGGGCTACCAGATCGAAAGATTATGCGCGATTATTCAACACTTCAAAAAGCACTATCAGCTGGAGATTTATTTAGAGCCGGGGGAAGCGGTTGCGCTGCACACTGGGCTCATGGCCACTACGGTACTGGACTTGTTCGAAAATAATCAACAGTACCATGCTATCCTAGATTGCTCGGCCACCTGCCATTTGCCCGACGTACTCGAGATGCCTTATCGCCCCAGCATATTGGACGCTGCCGAAGAAGGCGTTCATCGATTTAACTACCAATTGGGTGGCCTATCTTGCCTCGCAGGTGACACCTTCGGCACGTACTCATTTGATAGACCTCTGCAGATTGGCCAGCGACTTCGCTTCTTAGATATGGCACACTACACAATGGTCAAAACAAACACCTTTAATGGCGTACCCTTGCCCGCCATCTGCACCTACTCAGGAAAAAATGGCCTGCAAATTAAGCAGCGTTTTGGCTACGAAGATTACCGTAATCGCTTAGGCGGAAAGCGCTAGTTTTGGGCCCACAAAACTGGCATTAGCGGCGCTCAGCCAGCAAGTACAGCAACCAACCCAAACTGGAAACGAAGGCCGCAACATAGGTGTAAGCTGCTGCATCCAGTGTCCGCGTGACACCCGGCATTTCATCAGCCTCAATAATCCCCAGATTCGCTAACTGCAGCTTTGCCCGCTTGCTGGCATCAAATTCCACCGGCAAAGTGACTAATTGGAAAATCGTCAGTATAATATAGATACCGATCCCTAAATTGATAAACAATGGGCTGTGGAAAAGAAAAAACCCACCAAACATGGCAATCGGTAACAATTGCGATGCAAAACTGGTAATAGGCACCAAAGCCATCCGCAGGTTAAGAGGCGCATAGGCTTGCTGGTGTTGGATGGCATGCCCTGCTTCGTGCGCAGCAACGCCCAATGCCGCCAAACTGGAACCATGAAAATTATCACGACTCAGAGCTAGCCGCTTGTTTTTAGGATCATAATGATCCGTCAAAGTCCCATGACATTCGACGATTTCAACATCCTGTATGCCAGCAGATTGCATGACGGCTTCCGCGGCCTCGCGACCCGTGATCCTGTTGCGAGAGGCCACAGAACTATACTTGCCATACGCGCTTTTCACCTTCATCTGCGCCCAAAAACCGATCAGCATCGGGATAATAATTAAAAATATAAAAGTCATAATGAATTGAGTTTACTAAATGTAAGAACCTAAGCATCGCAAAAAGTTCCACTATCAAATACGATCTGCATAAAATAAGCCAAGAATACAAATACGCAACAAATATACCAGTTGTTCGCTCGTTAATTGTATGCCAAAATCAAAAGTACTACAAATTGCCAAAAACAAGAATTCGAGCTAGCGTTTCGACTAAATTTAGCTTACTTAGTGCTCTTTTGTATAGAATTATGAGCAACTCGCTTCCATCCATACCTGCATCATCCCCCTTTCAGCCTGAGCAACTCAGTACACTCAATCAAGTTATACCACAGCTGGGTCGGGATCAAATCATTTGGCTTGAGGGCTT
>Ga0213867_1000216_pt1 | contig 26944 bp, 18 predicted proteins | sample PICome_12_FD_160120 | JGI IMG/M metagenome (GOLD analysis project Ga0213867, IMG submission 160120) | Coastal seawater microbial communities near Pivers Island, North Carolina, United States - PICO540 | ecosystem: Environmental > Aquatic > Marine > Coastal | place: USA: North Carolina... | reverse complement strand
TGAACCGTGCTGTATGGCCAGCCAACTACCGGGGAAACTACCCCCGGCACCTTGCCGAATATCGGCCACCATCCACATTTCATCGGTGGTGGTGTTGTAACCCCAAAGCTCGTACCCGTGTACACCGTCATCGGCGGCGAAGTAGAGGGTGTCCTCAACGGTCAATTTCATGCCTTGATAGGCCACGGGCTTGCAGCCGATGGTTCCAGGACGAGCGTCGTGAACAAAATTCACCAGTTGCACACTGCAGTACGTGGTTTGGTCGTCGATTTCACCCGACTCCAACGCGCCGTTACCAGCCGTACCACCGTTGTCGCCGTTGTCCAAACCGAACGCCATCAGACGACCACCAGCAGGACATCCGTCGGATTTGCTCAGACGAATGGAATCACTCAGCATCATCGCGGAGGTGGCGCCGCCGTTGGAGCTCCCACCGGTTCCGTCTGCACCGTTTTGTCCGTCTGCACCATCGCACACGTAGACGGTCTCGTCAACTTCGTCAATGGAAAGGTAGGCGTCGTTGTCGTCGTCAATACCGACGTGAAGGCCCACTCCCCCTTCGGCACAAAACTCGCCAGGATATTCGATGAAGGTCTGAATGAGGGTGGTTTTTCCGTCAACGCCGTCAACACCGTCGGTACCGTTGGTCCCGTTGACCCCGTCCAAACCGGCAAGCCCATCCGAACCGGTTGCGCCCTGTTCGCCCTTTTCTCCCTGAGTCCCTTGGACTCCATCAACACCGTTGGAGCCATCGCTTACGCACCCTGAAAGGGGAATCATCATGGCAACGAGCAATGTGAACAGTGGATGTGAACGGTTCATATCATGTCGAGTTTCTCGCCCTCCATAACCTTGTTCACGATATACCACTTCCTGCAGGAGGAACCTACCAAGTCAACACGGGCCAGACCTCGTGTAATGAGGCTGATGCAGGATATTACGTTGATCAAACTGGACAGGTGAGTCAGACCGCTTGCCCAGCAGGAACCCAACAACTCAACACTGGGCAGGCCACATGCGAAGAGGAAGTCGGAGGAGGCAACTTGCTCTTGATGTTTGGATTTGTCGTTTTGATCATCGGAGCAATCGTCTTGCTCAACAGTCGAAAATCTCAACCCCCATCCGCCGAGGCCGGAGATGGGCAAGAAATAGAAGAAGAGGTTCCTGAACTTGCAATGAAGAGCGAAGACGAGTGAGGTCGCATCCGAAGGTGCTCAAACTCACAAGGGTCAATCTTCGTCTTCGGAAATCTCAGCATCAAGGACCAAGTCAACGGCGTAGTCCTTCCGCTCCCGAAGGGCGTAACCGGCGCCGCCCGCTCCGAGGAGGATGAGGAGCATGAAGAACATCACCGCAAAGGGATGGTCGGCGAGCAGGTCGCCCAGCGACGAGAAGAATCCGTCGCTGCCTCCATCGTCGCCCGTGGCCTTGGGTTGAATCAGTCCGACCACGGTTTGCTGGTCGTAGGCGAGGCGGGTGAAGGTCAACATGCCGTCCATCGAATCGTCATAGTCTTCCGAAGGTGGTGCAGGGTCAAGATCCGAGTAGAAGTCCGGCCGTTGCTCGAAGGCGATGTCCACCGGCGAAACGAGGTCGAGCGTGAGCATCACGTCGACGGTGTAGGGGATGTGCGATTCGAAGAATTCAGGGTCGTCGAGAATGCCGAACAAGGTCACGGCTTGCCCGGTCGTATCGAAATGAGCCCATTTGCCCCATGACGATTCATCAACGTCGATTTCGTAGAACCAAGAATCGGCCAACCGGACGCCTTGCCCCCCGTCGTTGTTGCCGTCGTCGCCCAGATCGATGGAAAGTTGTAGCGTCCCAACTTGACCCGTGTCAAGGTCTGCTTCGGTAGCGGTGAGGGTCGCCTGCAAGAGGGTCGTGCCGTTGGGAATCCACACGTAATGGGAATCCTCGGTGTAATACACGGCCCCGGTTTGGCCGTTGTTGAAGTGGTTCCAATCGCCCTTCCAAGCGTGCCTCACCCGGTCGGTATTGACCGGTATGGTCGTGGTTGTCATCATGCTCTCGTAGATTTCGTATGCATCCCACACGTTGTACTCCGGATGGTCGACGATGCCGTCGTTGTCTTGGTCTCGCATCAATTGAAGCGTGCGAGCCAGCGCCACAGCGGCGTCAACATCCGTGAGGCCGTGACCCACTCGCCAATCGTGACAGCCACCGGTTGCGCTTCGATAGCAGTCGGCGGGAATGTCGTTGCAAGAATCTTCGTCGTTGCCCTCTTCGCACGAGTTGTCCATGGCCTCGTAACGAGCGGTGAGTTCCAAAATGAGCTCCACTTCATGAATCCGGCTGAAATTGGCGGTGTCCCAATCTTCGAACTGTCCGTAGGCAGCGGTTCCCTCCCCGCCCACAAGGCTGTCGCCGAAATCGTGGTCGTCTCGGTGGTAATCCGCCACGCCCAGCGAGGGGGCGGCATCGAGCAGGAGACCGGCCATGCCGCCAACGTGGGGCGTGGCCATGGACGTGCCTGAGATGGACATGTAGTACAGGTCGCCCTGTGCCCGTGTGGATGCATCAATGGCCGTTCCACGAGGAGCGGTGGCCCAAATGTCTCGCCCGGGTGCTCCGACGTCCGGCCACGTGTGCTGCTGGTTCATGCAGCCTCGTGAAGAGAAGGAGGTGACGGCCGTTCCGTCGTGGGTGAGGGCGGCGACGGAGATGGCCGAGGGAGTGTTGGCGTACACGTTGGTGCGCAACCCTCCCGAACACTCAGCGCCCGAGCCGCCGCTGTTGGAGGCTGCGAAAATCACGGCCACGCCGTTCTCGTAAGTCAAGCGGTCGGTGAGTTGGGCGATCACGCCGTTCGGGTCGTAATCCCCGTCGGTTCCCCACGAGTTGGAGACCACGCGAATATGGTAGGGGTTCTGGCCCGGGACCGAGTGGGCATAGGTCCATTCGAGACCCTGTTCCGCAGCAAAGATAGAGGCGCCATCACCGGTTCCCAAAGCAACCAATTGGCCGCCCTTAGCAACGCCCGCACGGCGGCCTGAAGAAGCGTCGCCGTTGCCGGCAATGGTGCCGCCAACGTGGGTTCCGTGACCGGACGAGGTGTCGGAATTGCGGGTCTCGACCCAGCCGGTTGGCCCGAATTTCGCCGAGTACAGGGTCTTCTCTCCGGTCCAAGGTTCGAGGTAATCGTAGTCGGGATGGCCGGCGTCCACGCCGGTATCCAAGTCGACGATGGCGGTGCCGTCTCCGTCCCATTCGGTGAACGAGAGGTCGGTTTCGCGTTGGACTTCGCCGTTGGGCTGGACAATGACCCGGGTCCAAGCATCGGTCGCACCGACGATGTGGGTGGTTTCGTGCATCATGATGCCGGCATCGAAGGGGTCGCCTCCCCACTCAGAGGGGAGGTAGAAGAAGTCCAGCGGCTTGTCGAGTTCAAGGTACGCCACCCTGTCCCACGACGAGAGGTGACGAACGGCCAGGGAGGTCCCTTCGACCAAACCGCCGTCGACGAGCGGTGCATCTCCAAGGTGGTTGAGTCCGAGGCTGTCCATGTACGAGCGGTCGTGGGCCGTGACAGGAGAAACGAGTTGGTAGATCACCGGATGAACGTCGATGTCGCTTGACGAGGCCAATCGTTCCACCAAGTCCGCGTTCATTCGGCTTTCGTCACCCAGCGGGTTGACGCCCTCTGCCAGCGGCGAGGCGGTTGCACCGACCATGAGGAGTTGAAGCGCGACGGCTACGAGCAGGAGCGCACGACGATGGCTTACCATGTCCCGATTTCGCCGGTCGGACTGCTATAAGAATAATGGTCCTGTGAACCAAACTTGTAAAGAGGTCCCGGACAAAGATAACATTGAGGTTCAACCGTGCGATTCAATCCATCGACGACGCTCTCGATGATGAACGGTGCTCGAGCGTTGTGGAAGTGGTTGCGGCGTCCATCAAACGAAGAGGAGGCCAGCATCGCTCAGGGCGTTTCCGTTGATGCAGAACGCGAGCGACTTCGCATCCATCTCGAACATCAGCGGGCCCTTAATCGCCTCCATGCTGAAGAGCGAGAAGAACGCATGGCGAGCATCATGGGCATGTTTGCGTCGGTTCAAGCCAACAAACAACAACGTTTGTGCCAAGTGGTGGACGTCGAGGGCGAACGTTGAGAACTTCAACCAACATGAGGTCCCTCTGCGGGTCCTGCAGGCACGATGCGGTACGGGTTGAGGCTCTCGTGTGACCAGAAGTAATGCGCTTTGATGTGGTCCCAGTTGCACGTCTCGCGAACACCGGGAAGAGCGAGCATTCGGTCGATGTAAGCGGTGAGGTTCGGGTAGTCGAGAATGCGTCGCAAATTGCATTTGAAGTGGACAACATACACCAAATCAAACCGAACGAGCGTTGGAAACAAGCAGATATCGGCTTCCGTGAGCACACCGGCGCCCTCTCCAACCAACCAGTCTCTTCCCTCGAGGTGGGCCTCAAGTTCGTCCAATCGTTGGAAAAGAGCGTTGACGGCGGCGTCGTAGGCCGACTGGGTTCGTGCAAACCCGGACTTGTAAACGCCGTTGTTGACCGATTCGTAGTTGGCGTCGATCATTTCGTCGATGTCGCCCTTCAGGTGTTCGGGACACAGGGTTGTCCCGTTTCCGAGACCCGCGTCCGTCAGCGTCGCGAACATTCGGATGATTTCTCGGCTCTCGTTGTTGACGATGGTGTGCAACTTCTTGTCCCAAAGAACGGGAACGGTTCCCACCTTTCCACTCCGGGTCCATCCCTCGAAGGCTCGATTGTAAATGCCTTCCAGACTTTGCTCGTCGTGAAGGGAGTCCTTGGTCGCTCCTGGCTCAGCGGGATTGAACGTCCACGAACCGTCTGATTCCATTCGCCAATCCACGACATCGTACGTAATGCATTCTTCCAATCCCAAGAGGAGCCGTGTGAGAAGGGTCCGATGGGCCCATGGGCAAGCGTGGGAGACGTAGAGGTGGTAGCGTTCGGCCTCCGCCGGGAACAGACCGTCGGCCACGATGAAGTCGCGAAATTCACTCTGCTTCCTGACAAACGAGCCCTCCTTGAAAGCCTTCGTCCAGGCGCCTGATTGGTGGGTGGCCATGGTTTACCGTGTTCCCAATCGTATTTGATAAGTGGTTAAGCCTCGTCGCCGCACCGTTCATGATTGGTCCGTGATTCATAAACCCAACAACCGTTTTATGGGGCGTGCCGCTGGCACAGAGTATGAAAGCCAAAGCCATGTTTCTGGTGACGATTTTTCTCATGAGTCTGGTTCCCCTCGCTCAAAGCAACGCAACGCTGCCGTCCTCGCCTGCACTCTCCTTCTCGCCGATGACCTGCGGCGGACAAACGATGTGGGACACCGTGGCCGATGTGAACAACGCCGTGCTCGACATCGTGGGCAACGAAACGTACCCCGCCATTTCAACGGCCTCCAACGCCACCAATCTTTACATCCGAATGCTCCTTGACGAGAGCCCTCTCCAAACCTCAACCAACCTGAAATCCTTCGCATGGGGGCTGGAATTTGACACGGACGGAAACTTGTCGACCTACGAGCACCTGATCATCATGAACGGGGCGGGCCAAGACACTCTCTACATCAAAAACAACACCGTGACGACCAGTCCGGACGACCCGACCGACTCCACCGAATCAACGTCCGTGACCTTCTCGAACACGGCTTCCTGGTGGAACGTCACGGCGGCCAATTCCGCCTTCGCCGGTTCCACCGATTATTGGCTCACCTTCATTCTCCCGTGGTCCACCCTCGCCGACCATGACATCACGCGCGACACCACGACGGCCTACTGGTTTGGGACCTCGACCCAATCCTCCAACATCAACGGCGACTTTGTATGTCACGACGGGCTTTCCAACGACCCTGTTACGCTTCAAGCCTTGGCCAGTGATACCGATTCCCTTGACCCTTCCACTCGTCTCTCCTACCCCAACGCCTACACCGCTGGCGGAGCCAAGTACGTCGACGTCACGGTCGTCAACGGGTCAAGCGTCAACATCAACGCGATCTCGACCCCACCATCGGCGACATATGGGTTGGAATTCGGCCCCAACGGCTCCATCAACGCCTCTGTGGCCACCAACGGCGCCGTGACCATCACGGGTGATGGGGTCGGTTCGGATTGGGTCAAGGTGTTCGCCAACACCACCTTCGGGACCTCGACCGTTTCCGTCAATTCCACCTTCCTCGTGACGGTGACCGATTACCTCGCTCCAGCCGACCATGTGGTCGACGTGGCCGAAGGCGCTGAGTTTGTGCATGTGTTGCCGGTCGGTGATGCATGGATCAACCCTGATGTGACCGTCGAAGTGGAAGGCCTGCCCACCGGTGTCACCTATGTGCCTCCACGAACCAACATCACCCAGGTCACCGAGAGCGGCTATTATGCTCAATGTTCGCTCACGGAAGACGGCCGGGTGTTTTGTCAGGGCTACGATAACAACAAGGCGCTTGGCCCCGATTATCATTTGAATGGGCATTACTCCTCGGTATACGCCTCCCGAGCTCCGGTCGAAGTTCACGAACCTGCAGGCTTGGACTGGACGGCCGTAGGGTCCACCTTCTCCGCCTTCTGCGCTGCTAACGGAGCCAATGACATCCGTTGCTGGGGCGACAACGGCGTCTCGGCGCGCACCTTTGTCAACATCTCCAACCTCCCTTCGGACAACGTGACCCAAATCGTAGGGACGACGGACACCTTCTGCGGCTTGTTTGAAACCGGGCAGGTCAACTGCTGGGGCAAAGACCCCGCTCGTATCCTTACGAGCAACTCAAACTATGCCTTTACCACGGCCTCCGTCGCCGTAACGTGGTCCGGTTCGACCATCACGGAACTGGTCCACCTCGACCAGTCCATCTGCGCCTTGTCATCTTCGGGCTTGGAGTACTGTCTCGGGACGACCATCAATCCGACCACCGGCGCCACCGAATACGCATCGGCCGATACGCCCTCAACCACGAGTCTGCTCTCGACCATCAACTCAGGCTCGTCCGTGGTTGACATGGCTCAAGAACAGAACACGGTCTGCGCCGTTCTCACCAACGGCTCCGTGGCCTGTTACGGCGATATCAACTACGCCTACATGCGTGGAATGGGCCAAGGTGCGGCGACGCCAGCGTCGTACCACGAGGTCACCTTTGCCTCGTTGCCCAACAACACGAACGCCACGGCGATTGCTGCGAAATCGGTTTGGAACAACTACGCTCGTCAACTCTGTGCGCTGTTGGACACGGATGAGATCGCCTGTTGGGGCCTCAACCGAACCAACACGTGGCCCTACACCGCCCCAGGCCCCACTCCTGCAGCCGTGAATGTGCCGGCCAACACGCTCGACCTGTTCACCACCACCCGTTCGGGTGAATACGGTCCCAGCCAAATCATCACCTCTGACAACCTGTTGTACAATTACCGCGCCACGAACGGCTCTGGATACCTGGTCAATAAATCCGCCTCGTATTCCCAATACACCGGTTCGTCCATCAACTACAGTGCCGAATGGCACGGCTACGACCTCCCGGCTCACTACATCAACGGCACGCTCACCGGTCTCGGTCTCCACCGATTCACGGTCTGGTACAATTCGAGCACCACTTCGCAATCCTACGACATTGAACTGAACGCAACGGCGCCGTTCCGCTTCACCGCCCCGATTTACGAGTACGAAATCGACACCTATGTCAACCAACCAATTGACGTCAGGGACACCTGTGTTCAAGGTGACCTCGGGCAACGATGCGACGCGTTCTTTGCACCCGAAGCCCCGAGAGGCATCAGTTTGAACGACTACTATGGCTGGACGGGCTCCAATTTCCAGTTCACCGGTACGGCTCAAGCCAACGTCATCAACACCACGTTCTCCATCGTCGTGCAACAGTGGGTGGACACGTGGGAAGTGTATCATCCGTCCGACTACAACAGCGGTGACCTGGTCAACATCTTTGAGGAAGTCGTCACGGTCCGCCCCAGCCTTCGTTCCTTCGGCACCTTCCCGGTGGTGGCGAACGGATTCCCCTTCGATGCGAACCTCAACCGCTTGATGCCGTTGATGACGGCTTCGGAATCCTTCTCCTTTGAGGGCACGGTGCCCAACTTCAACTTCACGCTTCAGGTTGAAGACCGTCGATTTGATACCCTCGGTACGAACAACGGTATGGTTTGCGCTGACGGCAACGACGGGATGTCCTGTTGGGGAAGGTACTACACCTACGGCTCGACAAACCCCTACAACGGCATCAGCAATCAGCGCTATTTCCTGCCAAACACCACCACCATTGACGACACGTTCAGCACGCCCATTCCATCCCGCGTTTCCGGTGATTTCGACATCTCTACCGTCGGTTACGGTACCCTGGGGTGCGTGATGAACGCCACCTCCGTGGTCCGGTGCCCAACCTCCGTTCAGTACAACAGCCCCTACACCATCACGTGGGAGGACCCTTACAACGGCGCTACGGCCTCGGACAAATCCAATGCCGGCCAGTGCGCCGTGCTTAGCAACGGCTCTGTGGCCTGCCGTTCGGTGAATTCCGACTGGGGTTTGCCCCCTTCCATCAACGGCATATCGTGGATGCCCCTCCCGAGCGGGGCCTCGGCGGTGGAGGTGGAGTCCATGTCCTACCGTAACCTCTGCGCCATTTTGTCAAACGGTAGCATTGCGTGTACGGTTTGGGTGCCCGGTCCCGGTCAAACTGGCTACGATCATGTGAAACTTTCCAAATTTGACAACGGCAGTCGCATTCTCCAAAACGGCGATGTTGAACTGTTGGAGATGCCAACGGGTCGTACGGCGGTCACGTTCCTCGGTATGGAGGGTCGGTCCAGCTGTGTCCAGCTCGACGACGATTCGGTGTATTGTTTCGGGCGAAACCTCGGCGATTTGGACGACCAAAACCCCTCCTACGCACCCCATCGGACGTTTGGTAACATGGGTGCCGCCATCAACATGAGCACGTACAGCAATGAGCAGTCCTGTCTCGTGGACGACAATCACAGCCTCTGGTGCTCGGGCTACATCTACAGCAACTACTACCCAACCTACCACATGCTCGACACCAGCCAGCGGTTGGATTCGTGGACCAGCACCTATCAGCAGGTTGACACCGGCGGCGCAGTGGTGGACGTCGAAATTACCGACCGCACCGTCTGTGTGCTTTATGCGAACGGGACTGTTTCGTGCGCAGGCGTAGACAAGACCATCATGGGCATCGGTGAGAAGGAAATCTACTTCGGAGTGAACCAGGGATGGACGCCCGCCTTCGTGAACTTTAGCAAGATCTTGGACACGCCCGTGGGCTTGATGGTGTACACGCCGGCCACACCTGCAAATTACGGCATGAGCCAAACGCTCGATCTCTACGTGAACACCACCTACGGGCAAAAGGACATCTCCGACTCGCCGCCCATCAGCTGGGACGGCGACTACTCGGTGAATTATCCGTTCAAGTTGGATTACGTCCATGCGGTTGAGTTTGAATCGTCAACGGTTGAAATTGTGAACACGACCTCCTTCACCATTCCCGGAACGACGTACTGCACGTGGTGTACGAACTTCACCTTCACGCCACCGCTGCCCCAAAACTGGCAGTTCAATTCCGTTACGGGCGACATCACGGGCTATGCCAGTCAGGAGTTCGCTGCAACGACCTACACGCTGAACGCCTCGGCAGCCAACGGTTCGGACGAAGTTCAAATCGAAATTGCCGTGGTCAAGGACCTCACCGTCCCGATCATCGTGAAGTCCAACCCGTACTCGCACATTGAAGTTCTTGTGAACCAGTCCATGACGGAGATTGATTTCAACGACACCACGGGCAAGACATCCTCGTGGTCCATCTCTCCCAGTCCGCCCACGGGCGTCTACTTTGAGACGCTGAACGGCACCATGTGGGGCACCCCTGCGTTCGTTGAATTCTTCCCGAGGAACTACACCGTGACCGCCACGACGGCGGCCGGCATGACGTCGACCATGTCGTTCTCGATGCAAGTGATGTCCACCTTCACGCCCATTGATTCGGACAACGACGGATTGCCCGACGACCGGGACCCTGACGACGACAACGACGGGTACAACGATACGATGGATCCGTTCCCGCTTGACCCGAACGAATGGGAAGACACGGATGCTGACGGTACGGGCGACAACGCCGATACGGACGACGACAACGACGGCGTTGACGACAGCAACGACCTTTGGCCTTACGACGGTACGGAATGGTCGGACAACGACGGCGATGGAACCGGTGATAACGCTGACACCGACGACGACAACGACGGCTACCTCGACACGTTGGAGGAAACCTGCGGGTCCAGTTCAACCGACAACACGTCCATTCCGACGGACTTCGACACCGACGGCGACGGCGACTGCGACGCTGTTGATACGGACGACGACGACGATGGTTGGTCGGACAGTGACGAAACAACCTGCGGCTCCAACCCCTTGTGGAACCTTTCCGTGCCCGTTGACTTCGACGGTGACAACGTTTGTGACATCATGGACGACGACGATGATAACGACGGCGTGGACGATGTGGACGATGATTTCCCCTATGACTCCAACGAAACGGACGATACCGACGGCGACGGTGTTGGGGACAACGCTGACCGCTTCCCCAACGACCCCAATGAATCCGGGGACCGAGACGGCGACGGCGTGGGTGACAACGGCGATGCCTTCCCCGACGATGCGAACGAGACCGTCGATACGGACGGTGACGGCGTTGGCGACAACGGCGATGCCTTCCCGTCGGATGGGAACGAATCCGCTGACGCCGATGGCGATGGTTTGGGCGACAACGCCGATGCGTTCCCCAACGACATGAACGAGACCATCGATACGGACGGTGACGGTGTTGGTGACAACGGCGACTTCCTGCCCTTCGACCCCTCGCAATCCGCTGATAGCGATGGCGACGGTTGCGGTGACAACGCTACGGGAACCAACGGTGACCAATTCCCCAACGATTCCACGGAGTGCCCTGACAGCGACGGTGACGGCGTTGGCGACAACGGGGACCTCTATCCGAACGATGCCAGCGAATCAGCAGACAGCGACGGTGACGGGGTTGGCGACAACGCCGACGCGTTCCCCAACGATGCGTCTGAATCGGACGATGCAGACGGCGATGGGGTTGGCGACAACGCCGACTTCCTGCCCAACGATGCCACGCAGACCGTTGACGCCGACGGCGATGGCTGCGGTGATAACCCCGAGGGCACCAACGGCGACCGTTTCCCCAGCGATGCAAGCGAATGCGGCGATGCTGACGGCGACGGTGTGGGAGACAATACGGACCTGTTCCCCAACGACGCTGATGAATCCGTGGACACTGACGGCGATGGTTACGGCGACAACGGCGACTTCTTGCCCAACGATGCCTCTCAATGGCTGGACAGCGATGGCGACGGATGCGGGGATAACGCTGAGGGCACGAACGGCGATTTGTTCCCCAACGATGCCTACGACTGCACGGACATCGACGGTGACGGCATTGGCGACAGGGCCGATGACGACGACGACAACGACGGCGTTCGAGACACCGTCGACGCCTTCCCGTACGACGCCAACGAAACCGTCGACACCGACGGTGACGGCTTGGGTGACAACGCCGATGAAGACGATGACGACGACGGTGTGAGCGATGTTGACGATTACGACAGCTTGAATCCCCTCGTTTGGGATGAACCGGGCTTCTCGATCTCCTTTGCTCAATACTTCACGACCATCGTTGGCGTGCTCTTCTTGCTGGTGTTCCTCACCCGTGAAAAGGATGAAGACGAACCAGATGCCTGATTCGGACGCTTCTGAAAAGCGCACCAGCACGGCGCGTTTTCGGAGAAACGGCTAAGTGCGTGGCGCCAAGGTGGCATCGAGAGCGGAAGCAATGAAACTGCGATTGCACCAATTCCTCTCCAAGACGGGGCATTTCACCTCCAAGCGGGAAGTCAAAGAAGCGATTTGGTCGGGCGAAGTCACGGTCAACGGCTCGGTGGTGAAAGACATCGCCTTTCAGTTCAATGCCAGGAAAAAGGGCGTTACCTACCGGGGTGCGCCGCTTCGTTTGCCCTCTGTGGAGCGCACGTTTTTGCTCAACAAACCCCGAGGTGTCGTCTGCTCCCGACTCAATTCACAAGAGGCGGCGTTGGGAAAACGCTCGGTGTTCGAGGTCTTTCGCCCCCACCTCACCGCCACGGAATTTGAACGCCTCGTTTCGGTCGGTCGCCTCGATGAGGACACGACAGGCCTCTTGTTGGTGACGACAAACGGCGACCTGGTTCACCGCATCGCTTCTCCTGACCAAAAGGTGTCGAAACAGTACCGCGTGACAACGGACGCTCCGCTCAATCCGGAGGACGGTGCACGGATGGCGGAGGGCATCGATATTGAGTTGGAGGTCAACGGGGAAGTCGAGGTGTACCGGACCCTTCCGGCTGAATGGGCCGTCGAGGCCACGAACGTCGCTCTGGTCACCGTGACGGAGGGCAGAAAAAGGCAGGTGCGTCGGATGTTTGCATCGCTCGGCCACGAGGTTCTGGCCCTTGAACGACTGGCGATCGGTGGTTTGCAGATGTCGGCGTTCAACCTCGAGGAAGGGGCGTTCGTTGACTTGAGCGAAACGGACGTTGAGGCGTTGGTGAGCCATGCTTCGGCAGACAAAAGACCTTGAACACCCTTCACCAAGGACACATGAGGATGCCCCATGCCCGGTGACATGTCGTGGATGAAAGCGCGTTACGACGAACTCAACGAGAAGTCCTTGTTGTGGGAGCCGCCCACGCTCGAAGGACCGAATCAACCACGGTGTCAGATGGACGGTAAACCCACGATCATGCTCTCGGCGAACAACTACCTCAACCTCACCACCCATCCCAAAGTGGTCGCCGCTATGCAACACGCCACCACCACCTACGGAGCCGGCAGCGGGTCGGTGCGAGCCATCGCAGGAACGATGGACATTCACTTGGAAGCCGAGAAAAAAGTCGCCGAATTCAAAGGCGTTGAAGCCTCGCTCATCTATTCGGCAGGTTACACGGTCAATGTCGGTCTCATTCCGACGCTGGTTGCCGGTCCTCAAGACGTGATCATCTCCGACGAACTCAACCACGGTTCGATCATCGACGGCGTTCGCCTGACCAAAGCCTCCCGAGCCGTGTACGCTCACAACGACATGGGCGAACTGGAAGCGGTGCTCAAAGCCCACGAAGGATCGGATCGGAAACTCATCATCACCGACGGCGTCTTCTCCATGGACGGCGACATCGCACCGCTCGACGAGGTGACCGCCCTGGCTGAAGAGCACGGTGCGATGGTGTACGTTGACGACTGTCACGGTGAAGGTGTCTTGGGTGACGGAGGTGCCGGTATCGTCGACCACTTCAAGCTCCAAGGCAAGGTGGATTTCGAGACCGGTTCGTTTTCCAAGGCGCTCGGGGTGCAAGGAGGCATTCTTGCCGGAACGGAAATGACCCGAACCCACGCTCTCAATCATTCCCGTTCATGGTTGCTCTCCGGCTCTCAACCCCCCGGCGTTGCCGCCGCCCAAAAAGCAGCGATTGAGGTGTTGATGGAAGAGCCCGAGCATCACGCAAGGCTGTGGGAAAACACGAATTATTTCCGCAAAGAACTGCAATCGATGGGTTTCGATACGGGCGATTCGGTCACGCCCATCATTCCCGTGATGTGCGGCGAATCCAGCACGGCGAAGGCCATGACGCAAGCGCTGGGCAGCGAAGGGGTGATGGCAGGCGCCATCGTCTTCCCGATGGTGGCTCGAGACAAAGCCCGAATCCGAACCCAAATGTCGGCGGGCTTGTCACGTCAAGACCTTGACGATGTCTTGGCCGTGTTCGAGAAAGTTGGGCCTCAGGTCGGCGTTCTCTGACCTTCATTCCGATTCAAAGGCGTCAACAACTTCGAGCATCTCAGCGTCCTCGCCGACCATTTCTTCGGCGTCTCCGGTGCCTTCGTTTTTCGGCTCCAAACCAACAAAGGGATCGTTTCCGTCCTCAACCATGCAAAGCAACCGCCACCGGGGCGCCCACGAGAGGTGGACGTAGACCGGCCCGGGGAGCAAGAGAAGGGTCCACACCAAGAGCGCCGGCATACCGAGCAGACCGGTTCGGTCGACGGTGAGCAACGCCAAGCCGAGGAAGGGCATCGGGTAGAGGAACGCACGCGGCGGGGTAACGGGATGCCGCTTGGAAAAGGCGACGAGGAGCAACGAAATGAATCCCAAAAAGGCACAAGCGACAAGCAAGAGCGAGGTGTGGTAGAGCCACTGAACGGCCCATACTTCGTTGCCCTCATCGCCAAACGCATAGGGGAGGATGAGCGCCAACGCCACGAGCAAACCGTAGAACGCACCGATGTTGGCGGGGTGATTCAACCAAAGCGGGAGGCGTGCAAAGCGCCTAGAGAGCGACGTGCCAAGCAAGGTTTCCTGCTCGCTGGCAGCCAATTGCTCCACCTTGGACATCCAAGTTTCGTTGGTTGGCACGAACACCCGTCGGGCGAACGGGTTTTCAAGGTAAGGGCTGAAATCAGGCCAAAACCATCATTCTTTCTTCCTGAAAAACGACACCAGCGGGCTCTCAACCTCAACGCTCTCCTCCTCTTCCAGCCAAGAGCGCTCGAGCAAACCGGTGTCCATGGCTTCCCGCTCACGGGCGGTCTCGATGGGGTCGGGGACGTCGTTCACGGCGTCGCGCAGAGCGATGGCTTGGTTGATCAGCGTCAGGTGGCGGCTGAGGGTTGGCGTTCGCTCCTTGGCTTCGGTGAAGTGGCCAAGAACCGGAAAATCAAGCGTATCGTGGGCGAGGTTGAGCCCTCCGAGAAGTTCGTCGGGGACAAGACGGACCCGGTGTTCGCCAGGGTCCCGCCACGTCCCGTCGGAAAAGCGGACGAGCAAAGCGGCCTCACCAAGGGGCTCGCCGTCCATGAACGGGTGATTCATGTTCACGGCCAGCGGCGTGGTCGCATGCCCCCGATAGCGAAGCAACACCACGACCATGTTCATGGAGGCCACCGCTATGGCGACGAGGCCTGCAACCGGGGCCGAGAAGGCAACCAAGGAAAGGAGCGCAAAAAGCACGACGGCAAGTCCGGCACTCGCCCCTAGTCCTGCGTTTCGTCCGTTGATGAAGGGTTGAGCCACCGTGGTTTGGATGAACGGGAGCATGTCCGGTGGCAGCGTCGACGAAGCTCCACCCATGTTCCGAAGAGGCGAGGCGTCCACTTCAAACCCTCGTTCGGGGGAATTGGTGATCGGCTGCAACCAGTGCCCAACGCCCGTTATCGGCGGCGTAGTTCGCGATGGTTTCGAGATGCAAGGCAACATCAAGACCCCAAGCGGTGGACCACCCCTCGAGTTTGGATTGGACCTTTGTCCACTGTTTCTCGACACCGGCTTCGTTCCGTCGTTGATGATGGAGCAACAAGGCCGCCGTTTGAATGAAGCCTTGAACGAGCAGAATCTCCTCGGAAGGAGCCTGCCGTTGTTTCAGTCGGTTCCACAACGCTTCCCACGCCTCGTGGGCGTGCCAGAATTTGCCTTCGTCAAACAGCGCTAAACCTTCGTGCAGTTCCCGCCCCTCTTCACCGTTCAGCGGTGCGGCGCTGTACGGTTCCATGGCTTTTTGAGGACCATGAGGTTTGAAAGCCTTCGTCTGAGGGCCACCCGCATCAACGCTGCGTTTTCAAGCAGAAGCGGCGAAGTCGGCACGCCTCAAGTGCACGCCAAACCGAGGACCAACGGAACCCCGACGCCGCACTCTTCAAGAGGGGGTTCGGCAAAGGGAGCGTGTAGGGTGCGGACGCGTGGTTGACTTTGAGCACGGAGATTTGCTGGAAGAGCGCCGAGGTGGCGTTGATGTCCTGCGGTTTTTGGTTCGCAACCTAGCGGTTCACGAGCAATCGGGTGCCGTTGAAATCCGGGTATCCGGAGACGAGGAGGGGCGCCGAGGTTGGCTCCTGTTTCGGCTTGGGCATCCGGTCATGGCGTTTCACGACGGTGACGTGACCTCGGTGGGTCTCGACGCGCTCATGGCCATTGAAGACGATGCCTTGAATGTGGATAACGAGGTTCGGTTGTTTGAACTCACCATGAACGCCCTTCGCGCCACGATGTCAAACCACCCCGAAAGCGTCCTGCACCTTGAGCATCAACCCACCGAAGGGGACGGCGAATCTTGGTGGTCTTCGGTGCGCTTGCCCGCCACCTCTTGGCGCAGAGCGGCCCGTTTGGAGGACATCGAAGAAATCGCTCTCTCCTCCGAACATCGCCGTCGGTCTTCGGTGATCGCCAACAAACAGGCGCTTTCCCCCGGAGGCGTGTATCTCCTCGACACACCAGACCCGCATCCGATGATTCACCTCGCCGTTGAGCTGGCGGAACGAGGGATTCCGGTGTTGGGGCTGTTCGGACTCCCGCATGCTTCCACCGAAGTCACCCAACGTCTGCCCCGTCCCCAGTGCTACGCTCTTCTCTCTCCCCACGGCGGCTACGAGGTGTTGGAGGATCGGGCCTCCCTGCTCGCCACCGTGAACGGGTTCCAATGGGGCAACGAACGCAGCGTCCTCGTCATCGACGGACTTGACCGGCTCGGGAACGCCTTTGGTGACGACGTGATGCTCAACGTCTTTCGCTCTTTGTGCGACGGGGCGCGCTTCAACGACCACGCCGTGTTGTGCTCGACCGATCTGGAAATGTTCGACACCTCCATTCGCCACGGTCTTTTGAGCGAGGCAACTGAACTGCTCCGTAGCACCTTGGATGCCTGGCTAGACGAGCCCGATTTGCTTTGGGATGAACCGTTTCTGCTCGCACCCGATGAGGAAGAAGAGCAGTGGTTGGCCGCTCAAATTCAACATCAAGGTGCAAAATTGGGAGCCGCCTCATCGTCGGTTGTGCCCGTCATTGAAGGCGGCAGTTCTGAGGTTGATGACGACCTTCGTGCCGAAGCCACCGCAGCCCTCAGCGACGTCGTTGAAGGCTGGCAGACCCCCGGCATCTCTCCGGCGTCAGCGAGCCCCGTGAGCGACGACCTCCAGTCTCCAACGACCATTGGCGGCACGACATGGCGCCCCCAAACCGATGCCTCGTTCAACGAAGGTCGTTTCATCAGCGAGTCACCTCGGTTCAAAGCCGCCGAGGACGAATTGATTCAACCGGCCCGCCGACGCCCCACGCCATCAGCGACGCCGGACCCCCCCGCAGGTCCTCCAAAAATGCGCACGGCGCAACGCCTTCCCACTCGAAAAAAGCCACCGGTTTTGCCTCAACCCGAGGTCAAAAACCATCACCGACAAACCGATGCGCTCGCCAAAACGAGCGCAACGCTTCCTCCATGGCCGGAACATCCACGCAAAAAAGACGCCTTCCGAAAGGAAAACATGGACGCCTTTTCGCTTCGCCAAGCCGACGCGGTTGACCGCCAAGGTTCCCGTCATTTGGCAGGACCGTCGCCCGAACTTCGCGATGTCGTTGCGGCGTCTCCCGATGTTGATTCAGATGGATTCTCAGAACCCACTTCGTTCCAAACCGTGACCTTGCCGGCGAACACCACCGGTCAACCGTTGTCGAGCAGCCTGGTGCCGGTTGACCGTGATGAGGAAAAACCTGCACGCGAAGCAGCAAGTTACGAACAAAAAACGCTTGACATGGACGCCGTATATCGTGCATGGACCATGTTCGACGAGAAGGACATGGAGTCAAGCGTTCTCTACAACGAGAAGGGCGAGGCCCTCAAGCGATACCAAGGTGATGCGTCTTGAGCACGCCGACAAAGCTGCGCTCGGTCCTCGACGACGCCAAGCGACATCTCGGTGAGCGAGCGGCGTCACCTTCCTCCTCAGAGGCTGCTTCTCACGACGCAGAGCGGCCAAATCACGAACCGGCTCGGTCGAAGTTGAACACCCTTCGTGGCGTGACCTCGGTGGAACAGCGACCGCTCTCGGTGTTCCAGCGCGTCGGCGTTCCTCAACGACCAACGTACGACCTCATTGCAGAACGTGTGCTTGGCCCCGATGTTCCGCAACATCGGAATTTTCTCGAGGAGGGTTCCACCTATGCCGATCACGTAGCAATGCGTTTGCGTCAACTGCAGGAGCGACTGAACTCGCCAGCCGTTGATGAGAGCGAACACGGTGCACCATCGGCGTATCTGGGGGTAGAGGACGATGGTCGGCCTGTTTGGAGCCAAGTTTTGGAACAGCAACGCGGTCGGGCGTCGTACGGTTTTCAGGGGCTTAGCGAGAACGAACCGCCGTCTCAACCGGCCCCGTCTTCGGCCGTTAAGCGTGCCTCGATTCCCGACTGGCCCGCTCGGTTAACGTGGTCGAACGAACGGACCTTCAAGCAGTGGTTCGTCGCCAAGGAGAATTTTGATGCCACCCGCTTGTGCGAGGCGGTTGTTGATGCACCGGGTCAACGGTTCAATCCTCTCTTTCTTCAAGGCGATGCTGCGTCTGGAATCTCGCTCTTGCTCCACGCCACCGGACAAGCCCTGTTGCGGCGAAACGAAGGCCACGTTCTCGTTGTCTCGGCAGCCGACCTTCACGGGGTGGACCCAACGGTTGGAGACTGGCAGGAAGCGTTGGCGGGAGCAACAGCCCTGTTCGTTGACGACCTCCATTTGTTTGCAACCGAGGAACATTGGAACCGTCACATGGGCGTGATGCTTGATCGCGCACTGAACCTCGGCGTTCACGTGTTGGTGGGCTCTCGTCTACCCCTTGAGGCGCTTCCACCCTCTCGTCTCAAGGAGGTCTTGCTCCAAGCCACCGTCGCCTCACTTCAGTCCCCTTCGGTTGGAACGATGATGGCCTACGCCCGGTGGCGCAGTGCCCAAAAGAATCTGCTCTTGGCAGACTCGCATCTCGCCCAAATCGCAAGGGAACACCCGGCGGGGTGGGCAACGGTCGACGGTCGCCTCGAGCGGGTTGCGCTCGCTCTTGAGAGCGGCGGTGTTCTTCTGGACCAAGACGATTTGACGGTCTTCCTCGAAGGCGGTCCATCAGCGGCCTCGGACGCCCTCGAAAGCAAGCGGATTGAAGACGTCGCCGCCTCCATGGTCGGTGAAGTGCTTGACAGCGTTTATTCGAGCGTTGAGCCCGGCGGAATCGATCTTCGCACGAACGTTGAGCCCTGGGGCGAGGACGATTACCTTCCCCCTTCGCTCGATGAGGACCTTACGGCAGCAACTCACACGACGATGTTTGAACAAAACGTGCGCGAGAGCATTGACCACATCACGCCCGGTCGACCAACGGTCTTGGATGTTCACGAGCGAGAGAAGTACTTGATTTCCAACCGGGAACCCTTGAACATCAAGGATGTTGAACGGGCGGTCGATGTTCTGGTTGACCTTGACGAGAACATCGAATCCCGACTTCTGCGGACGGAGCAAACCGGCGTTGAGGCGTCCATCGAATTGAACCGGCTGGAGGAGAAGATGGTGATGTTGGGACAGCGGGCCCTCGAAGCGGAGATCGATGAACTCATCACCATCGCCGATGAATTGCGAAGCATCGAAGAGCGTCTGGTTGAACTCGACCCTGAACGAGGACCGTTGCCGCCGTTTGAAGCGAACGCACCGGCCAAAACCCGGCGAAAGGTGGGGCGTCGTTCTTCTCCAAAACGAAAAAAGAACCACGAACAGGAACCTGAACCTGTTGCCGCTTCTTCGCTTGATTCCTACGAACCCGAGGGCGAATGGAACGTTGACGACGTTGGAATCTCTGCGGACGACCTTCTCAACGAAGAGGCAATGCCTCGCGTCCCTGTACGTCTCTCCAGAATCCACCCACGAACCGTGTTGGTTGGTGAAGAGGAATGAGGGCGCCGTGGTGGATGGAGGGCGTCGCTTTCCGATGCCAGCCTAACTGCGGACGTTGCTGTGACCAACCCGGCGGCATCGTTTACCTCTCTCCTGATGATGCTGAGCGACTCGCCGAGCATGCTGGCCTCGACGTCGAAGCGTGGTTGGAGCGCGATACTCGGAAAACCTTTGACGGTCGTTATGTGCTGAAAAGCCGTGAAGAAGACGGGGTTTGCATTCATTTGAACGAGCAGAAGCAATGTTCGATCTACGAGGTTCGGCCCCAACAATGCAAGGCCTTTCCGTGGTGGGGGGAGAACCTTGCAACACCCGCAGCATGGGGCACGACGAAAACCGCCTGTCCGGGCATCGATGCCGAAGACGCCATCGTGGTGGACGGGCAAACCATTCGCCTCCACGTGTTCGCCGACCGAACCTCAACGAAAGGCTTCAGAACGTGGCCTGTTGAAAAACGGCGGTTGAACCGATAGCCTGCGACGGTGTTGTTAGGCACACCGTTTGAATCGGGCGTTTTTCGGATGAGCCGCCTTTATACGAAACATGGCTGTCGGCTCTTTTGGAGGGCGAGGAATGACTGGAGATGAACCGATGTTCACCGTCAACCGCTCGCACCTCAACACCGGACTTCGTGGGATTCCTGTCGGCACCTGCCGCACTTCCTTTGTGACCCCCACCGAAGGCGTTCACTACTGCGGCTACCCCATTGCCGAACTCGCCCATTTTGCTCCCGAAGACATCGTCTACCTCCTGTTCAACAAGGAACTTCCAACCCCCGCCCAAGCCGAGGCCTTCCGTGCCGATTTGGCGTCTCGAGGGGCAGTTCCAAACAGCGTTGCAGCCGTCTTTCACACCCTTCCTCGAGACGGTCACCCGATGGACTGGCTGAGCGTCGGCATTCACACCCTCGGTATGTTGGACACCACCGGGGACTGGCAGGAGGACGCGCTCAATCTCATCGCTCGCATGCCACGGATGATGGGGCTTCTCTTCCGTATTCGTGACGGGCGCGGCGAGAACATCCCAGAAGACGACCTTTCAGCTTCCATGGTTCATCGCTTCGTGCGTACCCTCGACCTCGACGGGGTTGACCAGGACTTGATGGAACGCATTCTCGCCACCTACCTCGTTCTTCACATGGACCACGGGGGCGGTAACCTCTCCACCTTCACCGGGAAAGCCGTTGCCTCCGGCCACGCAACGGTTTACGCCTCCATCGCAGGAGCGATGAACGCCCTTTCGGGTCCACTTCACGGGCGAGCGAACCAGTCGTGCCTTGAGTTCGTCCTTCGCATCGGTACGAGCGATCCCGACGAAGTGGAAGCCTTTGTTCGTGGTGAACTCGCAGCAAAACGCCCCGTGTTTGGCTTCGGTCACGCTGTTCTTCGAGCGGAAGACCCGAGGGCAACCGTTCAGTTTGCCCTTGGAGAGGAACTTTGCCCGGACGATGAGAATTTCAAAATCATTCGCACGCTTCGCGAAGTCGCCCCACGAGTGCTGTCCGAGAATCCAAAAATCTCGAACCCCAACGCCAACGTTGACATCGCCAGCGGGGCGCTGCTCCACCACATCGGATTCACCGACCCTACCTACTACACGACCTTCTTTGGTTGGGCTCGCGTCGCCGGCATCGGTGCACAAATCCTTGACGAGCGCACCGTGATGCGTGGTGGAAAAGGGACGCCCATTTACCGGCCAAAATACATCGCCGAAGAACAGTCGCTGCGTCACCTTGACTGAGGGTGCAGGACCGGCCGCGATGTCTTACCGCTTCCACGGTGACCAATGAGCCGGGGTGCAGACCACGGCGGCGTTGTTCCGTTGGCGGAGGTTAGAATCGATTCAACGCTGCCCGACCATGACCAGGCCGACCGCCATTCTTCAACAAGTTGCCTTCGCCGTGCCACGTCGGCCTCGGCCCATGTCGGGGTCTCGTTTTGCAGCTCTGCAAGAACGGTTTGATGGTCGTCATGTTCGACCGAAGCGAGCCGCCTCCATTGCTCATCGTCCAGGGGACGTGTTCCCGGTTGGTTCCATCTTGGATGACCTGATGGAAGCCATGTTAACGCTGGATCCGCATGGTCCGTCAATCCCGTCAAACCCGCTCGAAGCAGGTCGTGTTCAATCTGAGGTCGCGTCGGCCAAACATAGGTCGCCATGCCGTTGCGGTGACGGTCCAAACGTTGCCGTCCACCGCCCTGGAGGCCAACCGCCCGTCCAACCGATAGATGGCGGGTCCGCGAATGGAAATACTCCACGGCACACGGGAGCATTGAACTTCCCTGTTGTTCATGACGTCGAACGAGTCGCCGAAACGGCGTGGTGAGGTATTGCGGGAAGGCCTGCAATCGTTGCGTCGTGCGATTTCCGTAGGGCGGGATGTACGGGATCAACGCCGCCCACGGGCGTGAGGTTCCGGCCAGTGCAGCGGATTCGGGCATGCCTTTGTGAAAAGAATAGAACACCGTGTTTTCAACGGGTATGGCCCGTTGTTCCATCGCGTCTTCAGCGAGTCGCATGGCCAGAGCAATGTGTTCGTTGTGGCGTTGACGGCCCAGATAACCGCCTCCCGAGGCGGCTTTGGGATGCGGTCGCTTGATTTCGATGCACCCCATCTTCCCGTTTTCCACCCATTGGCGTTGAACTTTAGCATCGTCAAGCAGGTCCTCAAAGGCAAGGAAGCCGAGGCCAACGAGGTCGTCCAATGTCCATTCCTCAACCCATAGCGGTTTGTTGCTCAGATGGACCTTGGGAACCGAAACGTCTCGATCGTGATGGACGACGAGTTGGCGGTCCGCCGTCACCCTGATGTCAAACTCGATGCCGTCAAAATGGACGATGCCGTGGCGGAGGCTCTCAAGCGTGTTTTCTGGGGCTTGGGCCCACGCTTCAACGTCCTCCATGGGTTTCCATGGACACCTGCTTTCTCAAGGTTTGCCAGTGACCAAGGGTTGCGGAATCGGCACGAGGCGAAACCTTCGTGCCCGAACGCATAAAACCGATATGTCCCGCCTCACGGCCATGGACCCCTATGAAATCATGATGGGGATGATTTTGGTCCTGACACCGGTCATTTGTTGGTTTTTTACCCGCCATCAACCGGGCGAGCGCATTCCTTGGCGCGCTTGGGCACAGGAGTTTCATGAGAAGCGCTACTACCTCCACGCCATGGGTTACATCGTCATCATTCGGTGGAAATCCATCACCGACAAACTGAACGAACCCATGAAAGCACGAACGGGTCATTGGACCTCGTGGGTGTACGGACTCGAGGGTGAATTCACGAAATGGGTCCAAGATGTGTTCGCCAACGCCACGCTCACGGAGTTTCTGAATTTCCACTACCTCTTCGTCTATCTCTTCTTGATTTACGTTACCACGGTCTATTTCGCTTTCTCTGGCGACCGGGACATGACCGACAAAGTCACGTTGAACTATTTGCTCATCTATGCGCTCGCCGTCCCCTATTACCTGTTCTTCAACGTCGAGGTGACGTCGTCGTGGATTCCGGGCATGGACGCACTGCTCTACCACGAGGGCTGGTACACCGTCTTCTACGCCTTGCATGACCCGTTGGACAACGCCGTTCCAAGTTTGCACGTCGCCATCCCCTTCGGGATTCTCATGTTGAATTACCTCCACGTCAAAGAATCCGGAGGGACGTTGCGAACCTGGCGCCATTGGCCCTACCACCTCTTCGTCCTGCTCAACACGATCTTGTTCATGTTCACCATTCTCTACTTGGGCATTCATTGGGTCGTCGATATCCCTCTCGGCATTCTCATCGGCGCCATCGGCGCCCTGTTCATTCACCACCTCCAACCGCGGCTTCGAAACGACTACGGCTCCTTCATCAAGGGCTTCACCAAGGAAAAGATTCGCCGCCATATCTTTGTCGAAGGCGTGGTCATGTTGTTGTTGTTGACCACGATGCTGATGGCGGTCAACTACCAAGAGGAAACCGTTGACGAACGTGTTTCGTTCCGCCTTGGCTCGGGGGACAGCACGTTTGAAATCATCCAAAAGTTTGAGCCCGGTGAGTTTGTGCTCTCCAACATCACCAACCTCAACGAGGACGGGTTGCTTGAGGTGGTCGTCGTGATGGTGGAAACCAGCGTGCCGGCCATGGAGACCGGTAGCATCGATTGGGCGGTGATGCAATCCTTGGGCGAACACCATACGGTCGCACCGCAAACCACCTTGAGTTTGAACATCACCTCGCCGAAAATCTACCACTTCATCGTGATGCACTACGAGGCCAACGAAGACCAAGAGGCGGTGATGGAAGTCCGAGTCATGAACGATTACGGCGAGGACCGGATGTGGCAGGCGATGTTGCTGAGCCTTCCTTCTCTCTGGATGACCGGCTTTGTCGTGTATCGCCTGTACCGCTTGAAGAAAGAGGGGCGAAGTTTCGTTGATTCTACGCCTTCATATGTGTGGGCATCTTCCCCGTCGTTGGGAGAAGAGGCGTAAGCGCATGACCTACGACGCCATTGAGGGCACCGTCCAGCGGTTGGCGGATTCATCCGGAGGCCAGATTCTACTGGCGCTGAGGGACGGTCTACAACGCTCGCTCCCTGCGTATCTTGGCATCTTCGTGCTTGGATTTGTGGGTGCCTTTCCTGTGACAAGTCGTCTCATCACTTGGTTGATTGATGCGGACCGTCTGCCCTCCGGCGTTGACATCATCGTGGTCTCCCCGGTGGAGTTCTTGTTTCTGCAGCTTCGAATTGCAGGCTCGTTCGGTCTGATGCTGTTGGTGTTGTTCATGGTGGTGCAAATCGCGAGGCACGGTCTACGTCATCAGGCCATCCAAACCCGCCTTCAAGAATTGGATGTTCGGTTGCCTCGTCCGGGACCCGCGGTTGTTTTGGCCACGGTGGCGGCCGGTTCCCTGATGGTCATGGGACTGCTGTACGCATGGTACGCCCTCATTCCGATGTTGCTCGACTACTTGACCAACGATGCGCAACAAGCCGGCCTCTCGACCGAATGGAGGCTGTCGAGTTACGCAGGTTTCATCGTCAATCTGCTTGCGGCCTCGGCCGTCGGGTTTCAAGCACCCCTTGTCACCACGGTCGTGCTTCGTGCGGGCCTTGTCACCCGAGGGCAACTCGCCCAATCCCGTCGAGGGATCTGGTTTGGCGCCTTCGTTCTCGGTGCGTTGATGTCCCCGCCCGACCCGCTCTCGTTGTTTTTGGTGGCGGTCCCCGTCATCGTGCTGTTTGAAGCGGCGATGGTCGCCGACCGATTCACTCGGCCTGAAGCGGTTTGAGAAGACGGTTCTTCGGTACCGGCATGTGTCCCGGTCTCGGCTGGTAATTCAGGCCGTGGAAATCGGAACCGACGGTCACGCCCAAGCCCCGTTGTTTTGCTCCCTCCATCAGAGCGTGGCGATAGGCATCGTCGTGGCTTCGGTGGACCGCTTCCACACCGTCCACGTGTTGCTCGACAAGGGTATCAAGGAGAACGTCGGTGGGAACGCCGTAGTACAACGGATGGGCAAGCGAGGTCAAACCCCCCGCGTCATGCACGGCTTGCACCGCTTCGGGTATGCTCGGCTTTTTGTGGGCCACAAAGCCCGGCAAGCCATCACCAATCCACGTCTCGAAGGCTTCGGATTTGGAGGCGACATAGCCGAGGTGCACCATCTCTTCGGCGAGGTGGGGCCGGCCAACCGAACCGGTGGCTCGTTTCATGACGGCATCCACATCAACGGGCATGCCCAGTTCAGTGAGACGCTCACACATGGCCCGCATTCTCGGTCCTCTCCCGTCCTGTTTCGGAGCGAGCCATGCTTTGAACACCTCCATGCGCAAATCACGTTCGTTTGGGTCGTGGTCGGGAAACAGAGCCAGCAGGTGCCAGGAGGAGGAGGCCCGTTCCCGTCCTTGTTGGGCCATGTGAGCGGCGTTGGGTTCCAAGGATGGCTCGCAGGTGATTTCAACACCCGGTACAAACCGGAGGCCGTTTTTGCCGGCTTCGTGCCTTGCTTCAATCCAGCCATCGGTGGTGTCGTGATCGGTCAGTGCCCATGTTTTGACGCCGGCTTCATGCATCAGGCGAGCAACGGTGGCAACATCGTGTTGACCGTCGCTGTGCGTTGAATGCGAGTGCAAATCCACCGATTGTGTCCACACGATGTACCGTGATGTCTGCTCCCTTTCAAGGGTTCTTCTCAAAACAATTGGTCAAGATCCGGCAGATTCGGCGTTGCTATCACCGGTTCGCCTGGTGGCTGGGGTGCATCAAAGAGGTCTTCGAGGTCGGGCAGCGAAGGCACGGAAGGAGGAACGGCCAACGGCGGTTCTTCTCGTGCGGTCAACGGCTCTTCATGAACGGAGGACGGTGCCATTCCCTCGTCCTCCCAAAGTCCGGAAAGGTCCGGCAGTTCAAACTCGAGGGCGGGGGTGGGTGTTCCTGTCTCGGTGTTCACAGGCTTCGAGCGGTTGGGTTCGGCGACGTAGGGTGTACCGCCTCGGGTTTCATCGTGGGCGTCTGGAATCTCCTCGCCCAGCGCTGCTGCAGGCAGGGGAACGGCTGCAACGCCCTCCCGGACAAAGACCCGGTTGGGTTCGAGACCGGGTATGCTGGCTGGGTCAACCGGTGGTTCATCTTCTCGCCCAGGGAGGGGTACGGGTTTGACAAGGACCCGTTGCAGGGTTTCGCCGGTTGTCTCATCGGTGGGGTTCGCTTCGCGGACGTTGGCTCGGTTGTGGCTGGTCTCTTCGGAACGCTCCGGTTCCAAGGCTGCAAGGTTTTGGTTGGCCTTCTCAGGGGCTTGAAGCACGGCCTCCACATTGGCGGCGAAGTCGCCCGTGGACAACGTGGAGATGGCGGAATGCACCGCTTCGCTTTCTGTGGTGGTCGTCTCACCGAGGATGCCCGATATGATGGAGGCCGTGGTCGGGTTGACCGACTCCGTAGAACTAGACCCGCTCGTCCGCGTGAGGGTTTGGCCGAAATCCTCGATATCACTTCGCTCCCGTTGTTGCCCAAGGTCGGGAACCTCACGCTCTTTGTTGGCGATGTTTCCGATGAAGATGGCCACTGCGGCAAGCGCTACGGTGACGCCTTCTTCGATGCCGATACCCTTGGTG
>Ga0213867_1000212_pt1 | contig 27089 bp, 22 predicted proteins | sample PICome_12_FD_160120 | JGI IMG/M metagenome (GOLD analysis project Ga0213867, IMG submission 160120) | Coastal seawater microbial communities near Pivers Island, North Carolina, United States - PICO540 | ecosystem: Environmental > Aquatic > Marine > Coastal | place: USA: North Carolina... | reverse complement strand
AACAAGTTATAAAATTAATGATGTTGTAAAATATGGTTCATCTGTGTACGTGGCCAATACAGCACATACATCACAAGCTCTTGCTGCTGACGGGCTAGAAGCGGATATTGCAAACTGGGATTTATTCAACCAAGGAATTGACTACAAATACGAATGGGTCACAGGTACTAGATACAAAGTAAATGATGTTATTAGATACGGCGCAGGACTATGGGTATGTACTACAGCACACACTGCAAGTGCAGCATTTGGCACAGATAGTGCTAATTGGGAAAAATTTGTTGAAGGATTCCAATTTGAAGGCGAATGGGACGCATATACTCCATACCAAGAAGGTGATGTAGTACGTTACGGAGGCAATACTTATATTGCCAAAACATCAAACGTTGAGAAAAAACCTGCACAAGAAGCAGTTGACTGGGAAATTTTTTCGCAAGGTATTAGATTTTTAGGTGAATGGGGAGAAGATAGCTCTTCATATGAATATAGGGTAGGTGAATTAGTAAGACAAGGTGGATATACATATATTTGTATTCAAGATCATTCTAATCAACAACCTCCTAATGCAACATATTGGAACAGATTAAACAGCGGACTTGACTGGCGTGGCGAATGGCTAGATGATCAAGAGTACTTCTTAGGTGATGTAGTGCGTTACGGTGCAAATACATATGTATGTGTAGGAGGACACATTTCAGAAGGAGACGATTTTAGCACAGAAACTAAAATCGAACCAGGTGGCGGAGCACAAAACTCTCGTCCGGATTTAGATACTTCTGGAACTTATTGGAATATTCTCGCAATAGGTAAAGAAGAAGATGTACTTACTACTACAGGAGACTTGGTATATTATACAGGATCTGCTCCTGCTAGACTTCCAATCGGAACTGATGGACAAGTTTTAACTGTTGGAGCAAATAATTTACCTGAATGGGCAACATTAGGTTCTGCAGAAGATGTTTATTGGGTAGCTGAACATGGTGTTGATAGTCCTTCTCCAATTTATGGTAAAACTATTGACAGGCCCTTTAAAACTATCCGTTATGCTTGCGAGCAAGTAGAAAAAGGAGCAAAAAATCCAAATGCAGCAAGGTTATTAGAACTTAACAGACAATTTATTCAAAGAGAAATTGTAGAGTGGACTGATTACCAAATAACAAATAACATTGCGCCTTTCACTACTAGTTTTGCATATCAAAGTGCAAAATGCGAAAGAGATATGGGCTTTATTGTTGATGCTTTAATTTGGGATATCACACACGGCGGCAATGCTAAATCGAGAGAAGCTGCACTAAGTTATGTCAACGACACTGCAGGATCACCGTATCTAACACAAAAAGACGAAACAAAGGCAAGTATTAATTACGGCTTGACTGTAATTGAAGCTGTGTTAAATCAAACAGCACCTAGCACAAACTATCAAGTTGCAAATGGAGATAATTCAACTGCTATTGTAGAGCAATATACAGAAACAGGGTTGCAGGCAGAAACTGTACTGTCAGATTGTACAGCATTAGTAAAAATCATTACTGATGCAATCACAGCAGGAGTAGCAGATGACATACCTGCAGAAGACTGGCCTACTACACTTATTAGAGTTTCAACAGGTAGATATTACGAAGTACTACCGATAATTGTTCCTAGAGAAACATGTGTAATGGGAGACGAACTACGTGCAACAAATGTAAATGCTAGAACAAAGTATAATCAAGCTGATCAATTAACTCCAGCTTCTGATGCAAAATTTAGTTTTGAAGGCATTAAGAGGATGGAAAAAGTTTTAAATGATGTTGTTAGAGGTTATACTGTAGAAAAAACTACAGGCAACACTTTAACACAAGTTTCAGAATATCCATTAGCTGAAGCACCTCAAGAAACTGCTGTAGGAAAACTTGCAAGAGTTATTCGTAGAAATATTGACTTCGGAGTCAATCAAAAACTAGAATACGAACATATTGCTATCGATCAATTTTCAGACAGCGCAGACGGTTACGGTAGAGATTTAATAAGGGCAAACCAACAATTTATTTTAGACGAAATGATGGCATATCTAGCAGACGCGGATGACGGCTATCCAGATCTAAAATACAGCCGAACTAAGTGTCGTAGAGATGCAAGTTTCATCATCGATTCTGTATTATATGATTTAACTTATGGCGGCAACTGGCAAAGTGTAGAAGCAGGAAAAGCATATTTTGATGGCGCATCTAATAACCTTCAAATTAATTCTACTGAAAAAACAGCAACACTTGCAGCATATGCTTATTTAAAATCGTTAATGCAAACTGTATGTAGAAATATTACTGTTAGTCCTGTGTATTCAGAAACAACTCAGGTTGTAAACCCAGATGCTGGTAATGCAGGAACATCAAACACTATTGGTAGTTTGATGGACGATGTGATTACTGTTATAAGAGACGGGTTTGATAATGCACCAACCATTACCTATCCAAGCACAGCAAATGCTGATAGCGACTTAGTTGCTGCATCTACTGCAATGACAAACGCAAGTAGTCAGATTCAAATCGATACTATCGATTTTATTAGCAAATACTTTGGTAATTTTAACTACGACAGTGCAAAATGTCGTAGAGATTTAGATATTATAATTTCTGATCTAGCTTTTGACGTTGCCTTAGGAACAAACTTTAACGCTGTTTATAACGGTATTGCTTATACCAGACCTAATGCGTATATTGTAAAGCAGAATCAATTAGCAGCAACAATAGGCGCTATCAACTTCGCTAGAGATACACTTGAAGATGAATTAAGCGATTCTACAGCTATTACTAGACACCTTGCTGCCTATAACGAAGTAACTGACATTTTAGAAAATGGAAGCGTAGGCACTGCAGATCCAGGAGACGGCGTTGTAGATGCTCTTAGTTTCCCAGCACCGGCTACTTTGCCTAGCACAAATGCAGAAGATGCAAAGAATCAACTTGTTGCAAACAGAGCATATATCCAGGCAGAAATTGTTGCTTGGATCGACGACCAAATTGCAGCTAATGCTAGTAATCCAGTAAGCCCTTGGTATCAGTTTGAATATAATTCTACAAAATGTTCAAGAGATACAGGATATATTGTTGATGCAATGTGCTTTGATATTTTATATGGCGGTACACTAGCAACTACTCGTGTTGCACAATCTTATTTTGGCGACGATGGCACAGCATACCCAGCAGAGCAAACTGAACAAACATCCTTAGCATATGGTAGATTGTCAGCAGTCTTAGACGAAATTGTACGAGAAGTTAATGTAACTGAAAGTTCAGGAAACGGCTTAACACAAGACACTTCAGGAACAGCAGCTACATCTACTGAAGGTAACGCTCTTATTGCTAAAATGGCAATTATTACTAACGCACTAGATGCAGGGAACTTGGATAGTTTACCTGCTATTGTATCACCAGACTTATCAGCACTATCAGTAAGTGCTACACTTCAAACTGAAAAGTCAGCAATTGATAGTGCAGAAGCACAAACTATCTTAGACACAATTCAGTATATTAACACTACATTTAATACTGATTTTGTTTATAATCAAGCAAAATGTATGAGAGATGTTAACATTATTATCGACTCTGCAAGATATGATATGATGCTCCAGACAAACTTTGCAAGTATAATTGCAGCATACTCGTATTTGAGAGCTCCAGCAGCAGAAGTATTAGGAGCCCAAAAAGATGCAACTATTGCTGCTTTAGAATTTGCTCGTACAAAAGTTATCGACTCAGTAAATACAAATCCAGGTGCTATTGTTAGCATTAATAATACTTGGGATTTTGTAACAGATGTAATTTTTGGCGGTGATGCAAATGGAAGCAATAGACAAACTGACGAAAATCATAACTATAGCGCAATTAGACATTTAGAATTAAACAAGGATTTTATTGTACAAGAAGTACACTCTCATGTCACAGAGCACTTTAAAACGTCAATCACTGAAACTGTAAATGTTGGTGGTATTTTAAATACAAGCGATACAAGTTGGTTAAAACCATATATGCCTGTGAAGTTTGTAAATAAAGACGACTCAACTAACAGTGTAACAAATGCAGGATTAGTTGAGGATACAACATACTACGTTAAAGATATTTTAAGTAGCACTACATTTACTTTAACAGACTCAGTAGGCGGAACGTTAGTTACTGTACAGGAAGCTCTTCCTGTATTTGACTATGATAAAGTTAAATGTTCAAGAGATACAGGATATATTTTAGATGGTGTTGCGTATGACGTTGTATTAGGTACTAACTATAATAGTGTATATAATGGTATTTCTTATCAAAGAGCAAGCGGTGCTACTGTTACTGCTGATCAATTAACACAGACTATTGCAGGTATTAATCATGCTAAGTCTAAGGTTGGTTATATCAACCAAGTAAGAACAAGTACAACTGCTCAAACTAGAGCAGATGCAGGCTTTGACGAAGTAATTGACGTACTACAAAATGGTACAGTCAGCGTATCTGTCCCAGGAGACGGCGTAGCAGATACACTAAGTTTTCCTGCCCCAACAGGTGCAACAGCAAATACACAAAATGCTGTAGCGCAGCTTATAGCAAATAGAGCATTCCTACAAGCGGAAGTTACGCAGTATATTGCCGATAACTTCCCAGCACTTGTTTACGATAGTGCAAAGTGTGAACGCGATGTTGGATATATTGTTGATGCGCTATGCTACGACATTATGTATGGCGGAAATAGTGCAAGTGTTAGAGCAGCACAATCATACTTTGTTGGCGCAGCAAGCCAATTAGGTGCTGGACAGCAACTTGCAACAGTTGGAGCATATGACTATCTAGCAAGTGCAGCAGGATTTGTCATTGTTGAAACTACTGCAGATGTTGGCACAGGGTTCCCACTACAGGTAGGTGTAAGTCAAGATACAAGTGGAACAGCAGCAAGTGCAACTGAACAAACACTAGCACAAGATCTTATTCAAATTACCGAAGATGTTATCAATGACGGTAACCTAGACGGCTTACCGACTGTAGAATATCCGGACGTTAGTTGGGCACCACAAGCACTACAAGATGCACAAGTTGCTATCTATGCTAACAAAACAGATATCCGCAGAAGTGTTATTAGATTTTTAGATGATACATATGCACAATTATTTACTATGGAAAAGGCATATGATTATAATGTCGCACTTTGTAGTAGAGACATAAAAGCATACCTTGATGCAATCAAATGGGATATACAATATCCACAAGAATTTAAACGTGAATATAGATTTGCCGGAACTACTGATTTAACTCTTTACTTACCGGGCTGTTATAAGTCTAAACTTGCAGCAAGGTATTATGTAAACGCAGTAAACGGATCTCAAGAAGAAGATTTCTACTACATGAGGAACAATACTGGACTACGTTTGCAAACATTAGACGGACTAAGAGGCGATTTAGGACCTGCAAATGCTTACGGTACAAGTAGACCGACAGCTGGTGCATATGCAAGTCTTGACCCAGGTTGGGGTCCAGCAGATAAACGTGCTTGGATTAGCGCAAGATCGCCTTATATGCAAAACTGTTCTTGTTTCGGTTATGCATGTATCGGACAAAAAATCGACGGTGCACTACACGACGGCGGCAACGACTCAATGGTATCAAACGATTTTACTCAATTGATGGGCGACGGCATCGGTGCTTGGATCACGAATAATGGTAGAGCAGAACTTGTGTCGGTGTTTACCTACTATTCACACGTTGGATACCTTGCAGAAAATGGCGGCAGAATACGTGCAACGAATGGTAACAACTCATACGGAGACTTTGGTAGTATTGCTGAAGGATTCGACGCTGAAGAAACTCCAGTAACCGGCGCAGTCGATAACGTTAGCCAATATAATGCTGTGATATCAAATGTTGTAACAGACCAAGATAAAATTTTAGTAGCAGAATTTAGTCATGCAGGAAACGACTATACAAAGGCACAGATTGATTTCTTTGGCGCAGGTGATAATGAAGAAGTTGTTGCAAACGAATTTAGAGATGACAGTATATTTGAAGTAAAACTATTAGATTTAGACGACTCTAGCGGAGAAATTGGAGGAGACGGATTTACTGTTGTACAAAACACTGCACAAGGCGGTACAACAACAAGCATTTCTCTTGCAGCAACAGACGGAGCAAGTTCTACAGCATACCCCGGCATGAAAGTTATTTTATCAGGTGGTGCAGGAATTGGCCAATATGCATTAATAGATACATATGATTCCGGAACAAAGATTGCTACGGTTGTAAGAGAATCAGACGGAGCAGCAGGTTGGGATCATTTTGTTCCGGGTACTGCTATCGTTGCACCTAATAGTTCTACAACATATGAAATAGAACCAGCTCTTGATATTGCTGCTCCTCCTAAGTCAAACGGCACGATTACTTTACCATCAAGTTCTACTTGGGTAGATGTAGATTATGTTGAAACATCAGCACAATACACAGGTATTTCAGGTACATCAAGTGCTAACGGATTGAGTGCTACGTTTGATGTTACTAGAACAGGAAGCAAATACTATGTAAGTATTAATGCTGGCGGATCAGGATACGTTAGACTAGAAACAGTAACCATTGCCGGTACAAGTTTAGACGGTGCAAGTCCAGCTAACGATCTAGTTATTACTGTTACTAGTGTAGATACAAACGGTGCTGTTACTGGATTAGATATAAGCGGTGTTGGACAAAAAGGTAAATTCCTTGCAATTAGTAACACAACTACTACAGCAGCATTAAGTATAGACGGTGAAACGTGGACAGCGGAAACATTGCCAACAGCAGGATCAGGAACCTGGTCAAGTATTGCTAGTGGTCTGCTAGATGATGGTTCATCAGACTATTTTGTAAGTAGTGTAGTTGTTGTTGCAGATGGTAGCAACAATGTAGCATACAGTGCGGATGCAGATACTTGGAGTAGCACAACACTTCCAGGAGGATTGAACACTGGTGCAGAAACAAGAGTTGCATTTGGTAATGTAGCACTTAATGATAACAGATATGTTGTTATTAGTTCAGCAGACCAAGATGTTGCATACTCACAAGATGCTGGTGCTACTTGGACACTTAATACAAATGCTTTACCTGGTATTGGTTATGATGCTATTGCATTCGGACAAGGTATATTTGTAGCTGTTCAAAGTGGTTCTACTAATGCAGTTTGGTCAGAAGACGGAATACTTTGGAATAGTATCTCATTACCTAGCGCAGCAGCTTCTGCTACAGATATTGCTTTTGGTAATAACCATTGGGTAATATTAGGAAGTACTAATGGAACTATGTATTCATTAGATGGTAAAAATTGGACAAACGGATCTTTAGCATTGCCATTAACTGCTACTGAACGTAAAATTGCATATGGACAGGGCGTTTTTGTAATTACTTCAGACGATACAAATGAAGTGCAATGGTCGCAGGATGGTATTTACTGGCAAGCATATACAGTCACTACTATAACAGGTGGGTATAATGCTTGTGCGTTTGGTAATCCTAATAGAACAGGAAAGTTCGTTCTACTACCCAATGCAGCAGGAACCGGAGGTGCATACGCTAGACTCGGAGCCAAAGCAATAGCTCGTGTAGGTGTAGCAAGTGAGAAAATTTTCGAAATAAGACTACAGGAGCCAGGTTCGTGTTATGATCCTTTAAATTTACCTGCTGTAACTGTCACAGATCCTGCTAACATTTATGATATTAATGTTAGAGTGCGTGTAGGTAGCGGAGTTCTTGCTAATCCAACCTACAACAATAGAGGTAGTGGATATCTTGAAGCAACAGCAGACATTAACGATAACAACTCTAATGGTGGCGCAGACTTTATACAATTTGGATCATTTATTGCTGTTAAGAGACTAACAGCAAGACCAGTTCCAGGATCTAACGTAGTGTTTAGCGGATTGTCTACAACATATAAACTTGTAAATGTTGTTAGTTTTGTAGGCGACGAAGATGGCTCATATACAGCATTTTTAAACGTGTCTCCAGAGGTAACAGTTGCAGATGAAATTACTGACGAAGCGTCAGTAACTTGTAGAATACGTTATTCACAGGTACGTTTAACTGGACACGACTTCCTTGATATTGGTACAGGTAATTTTACTAAAACAAATTACCCAAATACGCCTCTTGTTGATCCTGACCCAGCAGACGAAACAAAAGAGTTTAACGGTGGACGAGTGTTCTTTACTGCTACAGACCAAGATGGTAACTTTAGAGTTGGTAACTTGTTTAGCGTTGAACAGGCAACTGGTGTTGCTACACTTGATGCTGAAGCATTTAACATTGCAGGTCTACAAGAACTATCGCTAGGCGAAGTAACACTAGGCGGTAATAGTGCAGCAGTTAACGAATTTAGTACTGACCCGTTCATGACTGCAAACAGCGACAATGTTGTTCCAACACAAAGAGCTGTGAAAGCATACATTGAAGCACAAATTGGTGGTGGTGGTGCGTCCTTGAACGTAAACACAGTCACAGCTGGAGATATATTCATTGGTTCGAATATTATAACTACAGCATCAGGTTCAGCGATAAATATCACTGGAACTATGAACTTTACTGGTGGTATCACAGGTTACCCACTAGCAATTAACTACATGTTGAGATAATGGAGATTAAAAAATGGCAACAGGAGTATTAGGAACAGCGGACTTGAGTGCCGCAACAAACACTACACTATATACTTGTCCTGCTGATACTTTTTCAGTAGTGTCAGTTAACTTGTGTAATAGAGCAGCAACAACACGTGATGTACGTATTGCAGTCGCAGCAGCAGACACACCAACAAATGCTGAATATATAGAATTTGATACAGAAATACTAGCAAACGGTGTGCTAGAAAGAGGCGGCATTGTTTTAGGCGCAGGCAGTAAAATTGTTTGCTATTGCAACAGCACTGATATGTCGGCGGTCGTATTTGGTATAGAAACATCACTAGCATAAGGAGAAAATAATGCGTAGAATTTCAACAGGTGTATTAGGTGGACCAATTTTAGGTGTACTATCTACTACAGAAAACGTGGTTACTACGCTTACGCCCGATGCTAATTTAACATTAGATCCAAATGGCACCGGTGAAGTAAGAGTAGCAACAAATTTGCAAGTAAATGCAGGTGCTTCCTTGAAGTTGGCAGATAACGCTAGTTCCTTCTCAGTATCTTTAAAATCTCCTGGAACATTAGCTGCTAATTATACCTTGACATTCCCTGCAGACGACGGCGGTGCAAGTCAATACCTGCAAACAGACGGCAGCGGAAATTTGACATGGTCTTCAATTGGAATAGGAATAAGTGACCAAACAGGTAGCGGAACTACTCACTATCCTTTAATATCAACAAGCACAAGCGGTAGCGTAAGTTCTGTTAACACTTCAAGTTCTAAATTATCTTTTGTTCCTTCAACGGGTACACTAAGTTGTTCAGCAATAGGTGTGACAAATTGCACAGTAAGTGGTACAGCAAGTTTAGGTAGCTCTGTAGATATTAACGGTGGAGCGATTGACGGAACAACTATTGGCGGATCTAGTGCAGCAAACGGTACATTTAATACTTTAAGTGCTTCAACTATAACAGAGACATCTAGTATTGCTTATAAAGAAAATATTAACCCAATTGAAAATGCCCTTGAAAGCATTTTGCAATTAGCTGGTAAAATTTATGATAGAAAAGATGGATCTAGCCAAAATGAAGCAGGATTGATTGCTGAAGAAGTGGCAGATGTGATCCCAAATGTAGTTTCATATAAAGATGGAAAACCGGAAGGAATCCAATATACTAAGTTAACAGCATATTTAATAGAAGCAGTAAAAGAATTAGCTACACAGATTAAAAAGTAATTAGGAGTTTCTAGTGGCAAATATTAAAAATACAAATGTGAATTTATCTGGATCGGATATAGGTAAAGGCATTGTTTTGCCAAACGGAAATAATGGAGCTAGACAAGACACTACAGCTAATTTACGCTTTAACACCGATCTACAATATGTTGAACATTACTACAAAGGACAGTGGCGCGATACAAGAGCAAATTATGGCGGCGGGTATATTGACGAAGGATTAGTTTTATTATTCGATCCGAGTGATCCTGCGAGTTATCCAGGAAGTGGCGTAACAGTTTACGATCTTTCAGGACAAAACAACCACGGAACATTATATGGTACAACTTGGGTAAGTAATGGCCAGCAATCTTATTTTAACCAAGTTTTAAATAATAATAACAATATTTCTGTGTTAGCTTCTCCTAGTTTGAATTATAGTCATAGAAACTGGACCTATAATGTTTGGGTATATCCAACATTTGACGATAATGGTACTTGGACACAATTTTTCTGTAAGGGAAACGCACAAGGACGTAGACGTCCGGCGTGTTGGTACTATAGTGGCTCAAGTAGCAGATTTCATATAACTTGGAACGGTGATGGCCAAAGTCAGCAAACTGTTGATACAACCGATCCTATAACTTTTCAAAATACATGGCAAATGATCACTGTAACATCTCGCAATGGTACAATGAGAGCATATCGTAACGGAAGCGCAAACGCAAACTCAGTAGGAATTGATGCTAGAAATGGAAATACTGATCCATTGTTTATTGGACAAGTAGACGATCAAGGAAGTTGGCAATATAGAGGCCCTGGTCAGCGTATAGGTTATTTTTCACTACATGACAGAGCACTAAGTGATACAGAATTATCTACATTGTTTTCGGATACAAGAGGACGTTTTGGTGTCTGATAAATACATTAACAGGAAGTAATTAAAAATGGCAGAGTTCAGGAAACAGTTAACAATCAATGATACAGGATACTTAAGGCTTCCTACGGGAAATAGTTCCCAACGTACAAATCCCCAACTCGGGTCTGTTAGATTTAACACAGACGAAGGTAATTTAGAATTTTATAAATCAAACGGAACTTGGCAGTCTCTTGCAATTCCTTTTAAAGCACGGACTATTATTACTACCCACTACATGGCAGGCGGATACAAGAATAGTGTTGCTTGGTCTAATGTTAATAGAACATTTGCTAACAGCGATACAACAATCAACTTAGGTGACGGACGTATTCGTGCATTTAACTACAATCCAGGTGCTTGTTCAAAAGACATTGGATGGATTTTTGGTGCAGGTGGCGGACATGCAATTAGTTCTAACTATAGTTCCGGTTTTAACATGCGTTCAGAAATAGGATATACACATCTAAACAAATGGGATTTTGATGATGGTAACAGATTTAGATTTGGTGCTATTTTCCAAGAACATTACTATGCTTGGGTAAGTGGCGGCGGCGCCGGCGGCAACTGGGAAGAATTTAATTTGACTGCTGAGGTAATGAATGGTACTGTAGGAACTGCCTGGACGACTGGTAATACATGGGCAGGAAGTCATGAAACATTTGGCATATTGTGGACAGGTAACACTAGCGAACAAAGATTTAACTTTGCAACTAGACAAAACTTTGGAAGAGGATATACCACAGGCGTAAGTAATAATCACCAACAAAAGTCTGTACAAAGTAAACAATTAACTGGAAACAGCTTATGGTGCGGCAATGAAGGTTCGTATAGCGGCGGATATAACTTACGTAGAACTAATATGACCAGTGATACAACTTCAGGAACAGTAAGTAAGCCAGTAGGAAATTGCGGAGAAGAAAATTATACGATGGGTCAAGATCACCAATATATGTTAGGACAATATAATGGACTACAAAACAATATTAGTTGGAGATTTAACTACGGTACAGAAAGTGGATTCCAGGGCGGCTCTACAATGGAGCCAAAAGGTCATGCAGGGTCCAGTTCAGGACATTGCTGGTGGAGAGATTAAAGAATGGCTACGTTAAAAAATACAGTTATTAATGATACAGGTTATTTGCATCTTCCTGTTCTTACTGACAATGGAGCAAATAATATATATGCATTAGGCGGAGTTACTCTTTCTAACAGTGCTAGAGGATTAGGTGTTGCACGTAACGGGTTGCAATTATATATCGATCCGGCAGCTACTAACTGGGGGAGATACGAAAACTTACCAGAATTTTTACTAGGACTTCCATGCACATTAAACATTAACGACTCGTCTAATATTACTGTAGTGCTAGATCAAGAAGCTACTGTATATTATCTGCGTCAACCTGGTTGGTCCGCGGTAAGCACATCCGGATGGACACAAATTGTGGATTCTTACGGAGAGAATCTAATCGATAGTTATAGCACAGGTGATTGGGATATTTGGCAAAGAACGCTATCAGCAGGAACACACAATCTTGATAACTATTCTGCAATGTATTTCTTTTCTATGGGAAGTGATGGAGAAATACGCTATAATGCAGGTAGAGATGGTTTAGAATTTTTTGCTGCACCTCACGACACAGAAAGAGGTAATTGGAAGTCTATGACAGTTCCATTTGCAGCTAGACAGATTATTACGACAAACTATACTGCCGGCGGATACAAAAGTGCTGCTGTTTGGACTAATGTTAATAGAACAAATATGTCGACAGATTCAACAACTAACCTCGGTGATAGTAAGGTTAGAGGATTTAACTATCAGTCTAGTATAAACAACAAAGATAATATGTTTATTATGGGTGCAGGCGGAGGCCACGTTGTGTCTAGTAACTACGTAACTGGCTTTAGTATGCGTACTGAAAATAATATTTCACATCAAAACAAATGGGATCTTATCTACAGTGACGTACGACAAGGTTCTATGTGGGACGGAACTGATTACGGTTATACATTGAACGGCGGAAGAATCCAAGAATGGAATTTGCTAACAGAAACTGCTGCAAGTGAAATAGAAAATCCCGGAACCGGCGATAGCTGGGCAATGAGCGGAGAATATAGAGCTCAATTCTGGGCAGGATACCAAGGTGCAAGTGCAAGAACATTTACCTTTGCTACAAAAAGTTCTGCAGCAAGAGGCGGTACAAGTCCTTCAAATAGTCACCAGCAAAAAACAGTTAATGCTAAATGGGAATACCAGTGGGCAGGCAACGAAGGTGGATACAACGGTGGATACAACTTGCGTAGGACAAACATGTACACCGACTCTACAAGCGGTACACGCACTAAGCCTAGTGGCAATTCAGGCGAAGAAAACTTCACAATGGGTCAGCATCACCAGTACATGATAGGCATGTACAATGGCTTGCAAAACAATATCAGTTGGCGTTGGAACTATGCTAATGAAAGTGGGTTCCAAGGCGGTTCTAGTATGGAACCAAAAGGTCATGCTGGTATGAGTTCTGCTGCTTGCGGCTGGCGTGATTAACCACTTTCAATCAAATAATAATTTTTTTATATTAAATATCGTATATATTTAAGGAGTAATATTCATGTGGAACCTTCCAGATCGATTAAAACAATATCATACAGATGCTTGGAATCAATCATCGATTACTGATCAAAAATTTCTTGACGAAAAAGATAAACAAATTGTAGATGTAGCAATTAATAAAGAATGGACCAACCCGAGATTTAAATTACGCCACTTTGTTGGCGATGCCCAAATTACTCCTTTTGCTAAAATGCGTCAGTGGCTTCTTGAAATTAAATCAAGAGAAGAGCAACTTGAACGCATGGAATATGAAATGGACAAGCTCGAATTAGATATTGAAATTGAAAGACGAAATAGTGAAAGTACAGATGATCCTCTAATTTCAAAAAAGTTTGCACTTGAAATTAGAAAGTTAGAAAGAGAACTAGGTATTACTAAACGTAGAATGAATGATTATTATCTTGAAAGACAAAATTTGGTAGACCTTGTTAATGAATTGCTTGAAAGCGAACAAGGTAAAACAGCAGACGGTCGTAGTTTACTTGAAGTTTTAGATACAGAAGAAGAAGATGAATACGAAGCAGAGTATTGGACAAATAGAATGGCTAAGCAAGCAGCTATGGACATGATTTTTTATGGTCGCATTAATGGCGGTAATATGGATGCTATTTGTATGTTGCCTGCAGATCAGCAAACAGAAGTATTAAATCTTTGCTACAATTATGCTGTACAAAACCAAAATATCCAATTAACATTGCAACAGCGTGCCGAGGATATGTTAAAACTTAATGGAAGTGTTGGAACTGATAGTTTAACATTAGCAAAATCTGTAGAAGATGACCAAGAAGGAAGTTTGAATGTACATAGCGTACGAGACGCTACCGGGGAATGACCCTAGAGTAGATAGAGATTATAAAATCCTAGATGCGTATTGGCACTATACTATTGCTGAAGTGCCAGATGGAAAATACTTAGAATGGCTTAATCATGTAGTCATAACGAAAGAAGAAGCAAAGTCTTCTTTTTTTACTGGTGCATATAATAATGAAATTACTATTAAAAAACCTCCCAAAGGTGTCAAAGATCCTGTAGAATTTGTAGGATATAGTTTGCTCGAAGAAGAAGAAGGTGATAAACAAGTGTATCATCTAACAGCTAATGATAAAAAAAATTGTACAAGTCTGATGAAAAAAATCCTTTGCAATTACGTAGAAAATCACACTTCTAGTATTAAAGAAATAGGAGCGTTAAAAAAAATAATTATGGAAGCTAACAGTATCGATACTTTAAACAGATATTTAGGCACATATTTTGATACCTTAACGCCAGGAATCAAGGTTGAAGATCTTACTCCTGTTCTTACCATAAAAACACTAAAAACTCAAGAAGAAGATTGACATACTTAGTAAAAGATTATATACTAGTATAAATTAGGAAGTAGTATGTCAAAAAAAGTTTTTAGTATTCCACTCAATCCAAAACTAAGTCCAGATCAATATCAAGATTTTTTAGACTTTTGCAAACTGTATAAAGATTATATTTACGATATATATTTTACCTCTCGTATTCCGCCTTTTGAATCTGACGCAATGGGAGATGTATTTGCAGGTGGCGAAGAAGATCACGTATACCTTGCTAGAGCTGCTCTTAATATCCAGGATACAGTTGGTATTCCTGTTAGCGCAACTTTTAATAATATTCAAGTTAGGCCAGACCAAAAAAACCTAGATACATTTATTAAAAACTTTAAAATACTATATGATGTAGGAGTTCGCACAGCAACTATTCCTCATACACATTGGATGGCAACTGGACAAATAAAGAAAGCGTTTCCAGAATTAAAGGTAAAAAATACAATCCTAAATGACGTTAGAACTGCAAGCGAGATTGTTAATCTCGCAAAGTATGGTTTTGATTATATTAATCTTGATAGAGATTTAATGCGTGATAAAGATACACTTCTACGCTTGAAAGATGCAAAACTATGGATTAAAAAGAATTTAGGGAAAGATATAGAATACAGTCTATTAGCAAACGAAGGCTGTTTAGGTAATTGTCCAATGATGGTAGAACACTTTCATTTTAACAATACTAGACAAAGTAATAATCCTCAATATTTTAACGATCCTATAAGTAGAGTAAGTTGTCCTAAATGGGATGTCGATGATCCTAGCGTTAGTTTAAAAACAGCCGATTTACCACCTTGGAAAGAAGATTGGGAAGAATTTTTAAATGATTTAGGTATTGATGTGTTTAAAATGCATGGCCGAGAAAGTGTGCAAAGATTGTCAGAAACAATGAATATTGTTAAAAGATGGCACTACAATGAAGAAATTTTATTTGATACGTTTGACAGTTATATTAAGGAAACAAATTTAAAAGACAAACCTATCGATGTTTGGCGAAGCAAAATACGTAACTGCAAGTTTGATTGTTGGGAGTGTCAATATTGTGATAAAATTTACAAGGCAAAAAGTCCACAAAAGCATAGCGAACTTGCAAAGCATGTAGCAGATAGTGTGTTAAAGAGCGGCATAGTGACAACGTCAAATTCCATCCCTGGATTAACATCACCACGTGTTCAAACTTTGCTTAATAACCTAGCACAAGGTGTAGATACTTACTTAGAAGTAGGTTCGTATCAGGGAGCAACGTTAGCATCTGTGTTAGAAAATAATTTGATTAGTGCATACTGTGTTGACAAATGGGAAAACGATATTCAGCCACAGAATGAAAAAATCAAGTTACCCCCAAACAAAAAAGAAACATTCTTAGAAAATATAGAAGGAGTTGTTGGCAATTCTTCTGTGAAAGTTATAAACAAAGACTTATATGATGTAGAATTATCAGATATTGAAGAGCCTATAAAGATGTTTTTTTATGACGGAGAACACGGGTACGACGAAACCGTAAAAGCATTAGAGTATGTGTATCCTATATTAGCAAATGAAACTATTGTTGTTTTAGATGATGCAAATTGGGAAGGAACTGTATATGCGGCTAATGATATGTTTGCTAAAATGGGCTCAGAAATTGTTTATTCTAAACTTATATTAAATGACGAAGAAGATCCAGACGGTTGGTGGAATGGCTTATATATTATGGTGATTAAAAAATGAAGAGATTTGATTTATTTCCTACTCCAATATTTGTTACAAAAGCATCTATGCATAATGAAATAAGAAAACATATAGATGACACAATTAAGCCAGTGTATGAAAAACAAGGATACAACTCGCCAGTATGTAGAGTATTTTCTGATTATTTTGACGGAGCACCTACATTAGATCAAAAACTTTTTACAGACTATTACAGACAAGACTTTAACAATCTTTTCAATAATCTTGGGTTTGATACAAGTGTATCCTGGATGATTCGACCATACTTTTGGTATAATATTACTGGAAAGGGCGGCTGGCAAGAAGAACACAATCATATCTCAGGACCAATGCCTATTATGTTTTCTGCTATTCATTATGTAGAATTTGATAAAGACGAGCATAAAGCAGTAGAATTTTATAACCCCCACGAACAAATATTAAGAGCTACTGCTCCTACAGAAAATAAAGATAAATTACCGCCATACTATAAAGAATTGGCAACAGTACCTACATTCATTGAAGAAGGAGATTTAATTATATTTCCTTCATATTTACGTCATGCAGTTAATCCACAGCAAAGCGAAAAAATTAGAGTATCGATTGCAATGAATATAGGTTTATATGATAGAGAGTCTCTTTTTTATGTTAACGAAAATTAAAAAAATTATAATTTTAGGAGGAGGTACAAGTGGCTGGCTTACTGCCGCTTACCTTAATAACAATCTAAGATTAAAACCAGAAATAATGTTAATTGAAGATCTTGCAAAAGGACCTATTGGTGTTGGAGAAGGAACACAACCTTACTCTGCAGGATTTTTGTATAGGTGCGGTTTGAGACCAAATGACTGGATACCTTCTAGCGAAGCAGTTTTTAAATATGGAGTAGAATTGACAGGATGGAATGATACTCCTTACTTTGTCGATAATGATCGCCAAGAAAATTCTATTATAGCAGATGAATTTTATACAAACGATTATTTTATTAGTAAAGATAAAAAAGAGTTTTTTGATTGGCTTCCTGCATACCAATTAGCAAAGAAAAACGTATCACCTAAGTTTAAAGGTTTAGATCAGAACTTTGCGATCGGTGAAGAAAATTACGGTGCATTTCATTTTAATGCCGCAAAAATTATTGATACATTAAAAACCGTGTGCAACGGAGTAATTCACGTAGACACTGCTATTACTAGAATAGATAAAAACGAAAACGGTATAACTGCACTATATGATGATAAAAACAAATATGAAGCAGATTTGTACATTGATTGTACCGGATTTAGTAGTGTTCTACTAGAAAAAGAACTAGGCGAAGAGTTTATAAGTTATCAAGATTTTTTGCCTTGCGATAGTGCAGTGGCAATGCCTACACAATATACAGATCCAAATGCAGAATGCCATCCATATACAAAAGCTACAGCAATGAATGCTGGCTGGCGTTGGACTATTCCTGTTTATACAAGAATTGGTAATGGATATGTGTATAGTTCTAAATACATAAATCATGAACAAGCAGAACAAGAATTAAGAGATACATTAAAAGAATACAATGCACCTGCAAACCATTTAAAAATGAAGTGCGGAAAGCATGAAAATGTAGCACGTAACAATGTGGTTGCTGTAGGTCTAAGTGCAGGATTTATTGAACCATTAGAAGCAACCGGAATTACTTTCACTACTACTGTAGTAGAAAACTTAGCACACGTACTTAATTTAGAAGGTAATGTTTTAAACAACAGAGCAAAAGAAATTATTAATAGTCAATTTAATATTATGATTGATGAAATTTTTGCATTTGTATGGGCACATTATTATTTTAGTAATAAAGAAGACACAAATTTTTGGAAAGATATACGTAAGGGATCTATATATGATTTACCACAAAATATTAGACAAATTATAAATCAATATTATCCTACTCCTAGTAAACGGTTTAGATTAACTCCTTTCAGCATGTTTAGTACACCCCAGTGGTTTAGTGTCATTCATGCCGCAGGAAGTTATAAAAAGCAAGACATTAGCCAAGAACTTGAATTGTATTCTAAAATTTTTATTGAAAATCAAAATCATAGAGTTAATTTAATCAAAACAACATTCCCTAACCATTATGATTATATAAAGGAAATAAATGATGCAAACTCTGTTTAATTCAAATTTATTTGTTAGGCATTCTGTAGGATCCGAACACCAGCGCAATGAGCTTATAAAAGAAATTTATCAATATAAACAATCGACTCCTAACTTAGGATATACAAATCCAGGTTGCTGGCGAGGAGAGACAAATCTAATGCATCACGAATGGATTTTTAATTGCTTAGATGATTTACTTGTTGAAGCAGTTTCTTATTATAAAAAAGAAGATGTAGTTTTTGGCCAGTCTGCAACTACAAAGTCAAATTTACGATATTGGATAAACGTTAACGATCCGCAAAGTAGAAATGTTATGCATAATCATGCCACAGCACATTTCTCGGCAGTCTATTATGCTCAGGCACAAAATACAGGAGAACTACGTTTTATTAATCCTGCTATGACATTATCGAATATTATAAGCACAGGACCATTTACTAGAGACTTTTATATCAATCCTAATGACGGTGATTTTATCCTTTGGCCGGCGTGGGTGCCGCATGAAGTAGAGCCAAACTATTCCGAATCGACTAGGATTAACATTGCATTTGATATTACTTTAGAGCATAACGTATGAGAAATAAAATTACATTTGTTAGTTTAATTCCCGGAGTAACCGATACAGTTCCTGTATTCGAAGCAAAACATATAGATCACCAATGGATTAAAAACGCTAGACAAGATTATAAAAAAAGAAAGCAACAAGACGGTCCTTTTAATCATATTATGCAATGTCCAGGTATTTTTGATTTGTACAATTATGGTTACATAATACCTATGTGGCATGAATGTTTAATCGAAACAAACGGTGACGGCCATTCATATAAATGGGCTATTCCTAGTGACGAAGGACTAGAAATTGATGGTATTAAAGGTCCTTTAGGAAGCCATGAGCACGACATTGTGAAGACAATGTCGACTCCTCATTATAGCTTAGAAGGTGTTATTAAGTTTAATACTCCTTGGAGAATAATTGCTCCCAAAGATGTTAAAATACTAATGATACCTATAGCTTATCCTGATAGTTTTGAATTTGAATCTACAATTGGAATTTTAGATCCAGGAATTAGTAACGAAATAAATGTTCAAGTTCGTTGGAACGTAAAAAATGGCAGACACCTAATAAAAGCCGGTACTCCTTTGTGCCATGTTATTCCGGTAACAGACAGAAAGTTAGAACTAGAAGTCAGAGATGCTAATGAAAATGATTTGTTATGGGAGAAGAAAAAGAAATACTTTAATTCAATGTCTTGGTTTCCAAAAAGGAATAAGTTAAAAGAAGTTTGGCAAAAACATTTTAAACTATAAACTTTTGCTGAGAAATTAGTTGTTCAAGATTTTCTAAACTGTCAGTTGGTATAATTACTTCCTCAATACAAGATAAGTCTAACGCTAAATCTTTATTATAGACTGCATCGTGAATCGGAAATTTAGTTATATTTAGGTAAGAGTTTTCCTTTTTATTATAGAAAGAAAATTTTAGCGGAATATGTGGATATTCTTTAAAATTAAAATTAGCAACAAATGTTTCATAACTTCCATTACTATTATATAATAAAATTGTGTCTTGCATAGATAGAGATGCAAATAATAATTTTTTAAGTTTTACTAAATCTTTTTGTTTTTTCCTTGCAATGTATTTTGTACTGTCATCTTTTCTGTCTTTGATTTCGTATTTTATATAAGAATTTCCTACAAGCTCGTAAATCATTTTTTGAACTCCAATGGAATATTGTGAATTGCAGGAACAATGCTTCCATTTGTAGCTAATGATTCTGCTAATTGCATACAATAATCGCCTAGTGGTCGCCCGTGCCATCTCAGCCAAAAAAATGCTTCGGCTACCTTTGTCTCTTCAAAATGTTCTAATTTATATAAATGGTATTTAATAGTTTTTCCTCTAATTACAATCGGTTTACCATTTATGTTAAACTCATAATGATCTTGGTCAATTGGAGCTTCATCCATACATACTTTTATGTAGTGTTCATCAAACCTTGGTTTAGCCATTTACTATCCTCCAAGTTATTTATAAGTAGTCGGTGTACCTATATACATTTTACGATAAATATATTATAATAAAGGAACAACTATGGCCAATCCAGCACCAGTAGTAGATAGAATACGAATTATTCCTAGACCTGATGATTTTCTAGATCGTAATGTAGGGTCGAGCGGCGAAGTTTTCTTCAATAAAATAACAAATAGTCTAAGAGTTTATAGCGGCAAAGATCAAGCAGGTTTTGAAATAGCTAGAGCAGATTTAGACAACATTTCAAATACTGATTTTTTAGCAAAAGCTACAGCAGCAGGTGTAGGCGGCGGCGGAGGCGGCGGAGGCGCAAGCGTGGATGTCAGCGATACACCTCCAACAGAACCAGCAGCTGGTAATATATGGTTTAACAGTACTAATGGTAAAATCTTTGTTTATGTATCTGATGCAGATAGCAGTCAATGGGTCCAACCAAGTGTACCTGCTCCTAGTGTCGATACGTTTAACGAAATAGAAGTTACTGGTAGTAGTACATTAGTTGCAAGCGGATCAGAAACATTAACTGTAGAAGCCGGTGCAAATATTACAGTTACTTCTGATGTATCAACTAACACAATAACTATTGCTGCGGCAGGAGCCGCACAACAAGATTTAGATACAATAACAACCGCAGGAGCGACTACAACCAATGCAATTTCTACAGGTCCTATTACCAGCAGCGGAGTAATAACAGGTACAGCATTTGTTAGTACAGAAGCAGGTGCTCCTGATTTTGTTAGTGCAAGTTCAATTACACTTACTGCACCAGACGGTGTGGTCACAAGTGGAGATCTATCTGTAGGAGCAGATTTTAATTTATCTCTTGGAGCAACTATCAATGAAATTTCTACAGATACCTTACTTGCCGATTCGAGCAATACTGCTGTTCCTACAGAAGGCGCGGTTAAAACTTATGTAGATGCAGCAATAGCTGCAAGTGCAGCAGGATTACTTGTTATTACTAATTCAACTGATGTTACACCTGCAAAGACAGGAGCCACAGGAGTTGTAGATCACGATTTTGACACAGGAGCTGTTTTTTATCATACAAGTCCGGCAGCTAATTTTACCCCCAATTTTACAAATATTCCTACAACAAATGATAGAACAATTAACTGTGTTCTAATTATCGAACAAGGCGCAACTGCATATGGTCCTTCATCAGTTAGTATCGGCGGCCTAAACTTTACGCCATTATCTGTGGGAGGAACCGGATTAAACTATACAGCAAATCAAACAGACATAGTAAGTTTTAGTTTTATTAGAACAGGTAACAGTTGGAAAGTTTTAGCATCAGTTAACACATACGGATAATAAATGGAAAAAGAATACGCAGTTATAGTTAAGAGAGGAATAGATATTTCAGAAGTAGACAGTGATTTAGCTGCCGAAACTGGAGATAATGCTGTTCCTAAAAGAAGTGTAGATGTAGCAAATCCTCGGCCAGGATCTAAAAGGATTACTCATTGGATGCTAACAGACGAAGAAGCTGAAAATCTTAGGAAAGACAATCGTATAGAAGCTGTAGAAATCCCGCCAGATCAACGAGATGATATAAAAATGAAGTTGAATGCTACGCAAACCGCAGACTTTTCGAAACCGTCAAGTATAGATTCAACATTAGTAAATTGGGGATTGCGTAGAAGTATATCTTTGACAAATGTTTACGGACAATCTAGTGCAGCACCAGATAGTAATTATCTTTATGCATTAGATGGAACAGGAGTAGACGTTGTTATACAAGATAGCGGCATTGAGCCACTACATCCAGAATGGAATGATTATGAAGGTAATACAAGATACCAAAGTATTGATTGGTATTCTGCAAGCGGACTAGCTGGAACACAAAACGCAAATCACGACAGAGACTTAGACGGACATGGAACACATAGTGCCGGAATAGTAGCAGGATTGACTTATGGCTGGGCCAAAAATGCAAACGTATATTCACAAAAATTAGCAGGTCTTGAGGGCTCTGGAGACAGCGGCACTGGTATTCCTATAGCCGATGCATTTGACAGTATTAGACTATGGCATACTGCAAAAACTAATGGTCGTCCAACTGTCGTAAATATGAGTTGGGGATATATTAGCGAAGCCGTCGGTGATCCTACTGGTGGAAATTATAGAGGAACTCCGTGGACATTTACAAATCAAGATGACGCTACATTATGGGTAGATTACGGAGTAGTAAGTTCTTATCCTGGCACGTTAAGGGTTATTCCTGCACGTAATGCTTTTGCTGATGCAGAAATTGAAGATATGATTGATGCTGGAATAGTTGTAGTAATATCAGCTGGTAATGATTATTATAAACACGATTTGTCTACAGGTGACGACTATGATAATGAGGTAGTTATAGGTGGCATTACGTATTTTTATCACAGAGGAAGTAGTCCTTACAGCGACGATGCCATTAAAGTAGGTGCAATTAATACAGATATATATGATAATGCAGGTGATTATTTAGATAGAGTGGCAAACTTTAGTAATAGAGGACCTGCTGTAGATATATGGGCACCCGGAGTAAATATCATTAGTTGTACAAGCACAACTAACAGCTATTCAGGTATCGACTATCCTGGAGATGCAACTTATAAAATTGCAATGCTGCAAGGTACAAGCGAATCAGGACCGCAAGTTGCAGGAGTAGCAGCACTAATGTTAGGCGCCAGACCTGATTTAAATCCAGCAAAAGTAAAAGAAAAAATACTTTTAGATGCAACTAGTGCAATATACCAAACTGGTTCAAGCACGGACTATGCTCAATTTAGTACGACACTTTTGGGGGGTCCGAATAAACTTTTATATAGCAAATACGGTACTAATGAATCATATAGAATTGCTGGATCCTTTGGAACAGGCTTATCATAAATAATGTTAGAGGAAATATAAAATGGCACTTAACTACCCTAATAGCCCATCAGAAGGCGATACGTTTACAGACGGAACAACCACATGGCAATGGGACGGAGTATCTTGGAATATTGTTTCAGCAGGAAGTTCTGCCTTACAATCAAATACATTCAAAAATATTGCATCTGATAGCGGAGTAACTAGTGCAGACGATCCTAATGATACATTAACAATTACTGGTGGTAGTTCTATCACCACTTCGATCTTAGACGACACTTTAACTATAAGCTACACAGGTGGAGGTGGAGGTGGCGGCAGCGACCAAAATTTATGGTATACTATAGTAGGTGATAGCGGAAGTACGCAGGCAGATACAACTACAGATACTCTTAACATTTTAGGAGGTACTGATATCAGTACATCTATAACAGATGATACAGTGACTATCAATTATACAGGAGCAGGAGGCGGTGCAACATCATTAAATGATCTAACAGATGTTAATATTAGCGGTTTACAAAACGGGTCTGTGATATATAATAGTAACACTGCTGGCACATTTGTAGTGTCTAATTGGCAAGTTGGACAAATGTATTTGCCAGCTATTACTATGCTATATGTTACTGAAACTCTTAATAGCGCATATAGATTTGACCAGTACGGAACTACCAATAATCCTACAATTTATGCAATAAGTGGAACTACTATTGCTTTTGATTTAAATGGTTCTGGAGGCCATCCTTTTCAAATACAAGATCCTACAAGTACTCCGTACAACACAGGACTAGTTCATGTTGCTCCTGACGGAACTGTATCATTAGAAGGAAATGCACAAAATAAAGACGAAGGAATTCTATATTGGAAAGTTCCTTCAAGTATAAGTGGAAATTATAGATACCAATGTACTTCACATGCGCCAATGGTAGGTGCAATTACAGTTAAGTCGTTTGTCGCTCTTTAAGTTTTAAACCTAGTAATTTATAAATTTTTTCTCTTATAGAAATTATTTCGTGTCTTTTATGCGAGATAAGATGAGGATTCATAAAACCGTTTAGATTTCCATCGTGACCAATGTCGATATCTCCCATTATTATTTTTAATTTTTCAATTAAATCTAAAACTTGATCTTTTAATTTTTCATCGGATATTGTGTCTAATTTTTCATTAAAAATATCTAGTTCTTGTTTAAATCTTTCTGATGCTGTGATTTTCATTAGGCAACAAGCTCTGCATTCATAATAGTAAAACGATCGTTTGAACGAACATTACTTACTTCTGTTAAGCTGCTATCATTTTGCAAAGAAATAACTTGTGTAGGTTTCATTGCATCAACATGAAAAACTGTCCCTTCTGGAAATTCTTGCTCTAATATTTTTCCGTCTTCGGTTTCAATCCAACGAATTTTAAATTTGCCAGTGTTTACAAACCAAGATTTATCTGTATTTTTATCTAAATAGATATCGGTCTTAGCGTGAGCCTTTTCAAATACAAGGAATCTAGCTTCATAATTATTAGTTTGAGCCCATAACACTTCGTATCCATAATTAGTTTTTATTGGTTTATTATCTTGCATTATTACTCCATCAAATCTATCATTTTAAAAACTGTTTCTAGTTTAGCAATGTTTGTTTTATTTGTCAATGTATTTTTAAGTCCATGATGCAAAGGTTTTGGCCATTTTCCAAATTCGACCCAAGCGTAGCCATTATGTTCATCATTTAATTTAGGTAAAAATTCTTTCTGGACAACACAAAGATAAGTATGGAACAGGAATTGATTATCATTGGAAATAAATGTTTCTAAAGGGATTGTTTTTTTAATATCAACATTTCCTATTTCTTCTACAATTTCTCTTTTAAGACCTTCCCAGGGAGTTTCTTTTTCCTCGTTGGTTCCGCCTACTAATCCCCAAAGACCAGCAGTTTTTCCTTGTGCTCTTAGTAAAAATAAGAAACGATTAGTATCTAATGTATAAAATAATGCACCACTGCAAGTAATCTTGTCCATACTTGTAGTTATCTTAGTAAACTAGGCGCCAAGTTCCATTTGGATATTCACCTTCAATCGAAAGTATCCATTCACCGCTATCAAATTTATATTGAACGCCTGTATTTAGATTCGTTGTGTACACTGTACCATAAATGCTAACATCTGTATCTGCATCAAATATGATACTCCATTTCACTCCATCCCATTCTACAATATCATTTTCACTTGCAACAAAGTCAGTACCGTCTGCATTTTTCCAAGCATCTGGACCGTCCTGGTTTGATTTGTCTCCAATTGGGCCTAGTATTAAAATTCTTGGATTACCAGTAAGTCCTAGATCTAAAGGATTAGATTTTTGTGGATCGATAATATAGTCTATTTTACTTCTATCGCCTAAGTCGCTAGTGATAACTGTATCTGTTGGCAGAGTATCTTCATCCCAAGTAACGGTCAGATCGTACTCATCAGTTGGATTGATTGCTACAGTACCTGCTACTTCGTTATCTAAATCTTTTCTGTTAAGTCTTAGCTCTGTGACTCCAGGTTGAAAAACTTCAGGGTGTCCTTTAATCCACCCCGTCCAAGATTCTCCGTTAACAATTCCTTTTACAATTAATCTTGCACTATTTCCCATTACAAGTAATTCTGGAGTATTGTGTGTATTAGAAATAATTATGTCGGTTAAATCTGTTTCTATTTTCTTAGTTTCTCTAATAGTTTCAATCTCACCAGTTGGAGCAATAGCTACTCTTGTTCTTACGTTTGCTTCTGCATAATTAGAGCTTCCAAAATCAACTTCTACTGCACCTTCTTCACTGAATATACTATTAATAATATTTGTTACTACTCCTAACCGCTTAACTTTAACCGGAGGACTAATAAAAATTGGAGTCTGAAAAGCTAAGGTGGCTACATCTATTTCACTTTCTGTTCCTACCGGAATACTTCTATTACTCCAAGTAACTTGCTCTAAATTTACAACACTAAGACTAGTCCAATCAACGTAGTTATCAGTAGTTTGAATTTCTAAACTTGGATTAAACAACATAAGTATTTGCTCCATAATCTGTAGTTTTTGATCAGTATTAGTTGACCAAATATCTACACTAACGCTAAGTGTATATGGAGTAGGCATCAACCTTTCAACTGTGTAGTTTTTTCCTTCTGTTTTTAAATATTCATTACCGACACTATCGTATGCTCTTTCACGTATGTTAAGTTTGTTTATATAACTACTATCTGCAAGTCTTTGTGTATCCATTTCTAAGCCTGTTACATATACAGCCATTCTTGGTGCGCTAGGAATTTTATTTTCGGAATTATCTCTCAGAATAGATCCAACTTGTCTAGTTATATCTCCGTACATTACAGGAATTTGTACAGTTGTGCCGCTGCCGTCCTTATAAGAAAAATTACTCATAAGTCTAATAATTTGCGTAATATATCTTCTTATTTGTCCGTCATAAAAGTGTTGCATTAATTATCTGCCTTAGGTCTTAGAGCTTGTGATAAGCTCTGTCTTTCTTCAACTGTGTCTCCTGCAATAGTGCTTGAGTTTGTGTTATTTACAAATGTACCTTTTTGTGTACCGCGTGTATCTGTATTTGTTAAAGTCATACGTACATCGTCTTCTACTTTGGTCCATCTATTCCCATCATATCTAAATAATCGTCTTGGCAAAAAATCAGTCCTTAAAAAATAATCTCA
>Ga0213867_1000210_pt1 | contig 27297 bp, 33 predicted proteins | sample PICome_12_FD_160120 | JGI IMG/M metagenome (GOLD analysis project Ga0213867, IMG submission 160120) | Coastal seawater microbial communities near Pivers Island, North Carolina, United States - PICO540 | ecosystem: Environmental > Aquatic > Marine > Coastal | place: USA: North Carolina... | reverse complement strand
ACAATATGTTACCCACGCTGACGAACTTTCCGCATTAACAGAATACTATGATTACGAACATATAGAAGTCGGCTACGGAATAAGTGAACTAGTAAGTAGATTAGAAAGATTTTTACAAGACAAAAAATTATCTATGACTGTTTGTCAAAACCCTTGGTATGGTGCAACTCAATTTGATGTTCCTGTAGGAAATGATGTTTATTATCTAATAAATCCAAACGGCAATGACGGCACAATATTAAGTAAACAACAAGTATTAGACATGGCTAAGAATTACAAATATCTTATTGTAGACGAAGCATATGGAGATTTTGCTAACGAGAGTGTGATTGATGAACATGTTGATAACATAATAGTATTAAAAACACTCTCAAAGAGTTATGCTATTCCTGGAGTAAGGTTTGGTTGGTGCATTGCTAATCAAGATGTAATAAAATATCTAAGAAAGTACAGACCTATTTGTGCTACTATGCCAGAACAAACTCTTAAAAAAATACTTAATGATATTCCTAATCATGCACAGCGAATGATTGAAACTAGAGATTTTCTTGAGAAAGAATATGATTGTGTTCCTTCAAAAAGCAATTATGTTTTATTCAAACAGCCTAACAAATATACTGAAAAGTTTGGTTATAAAGGTGTGAATGGATTATATAGAATGTCTCTGATAGACATGGAAACACTAAATGAATTTGCATAAACTAAGAAAAGAACAAGCAAGCGGAGCATTTGATAAATTATCATCACTACGCAGCATCCAAATAAATCCTGTTGATATCTGCAATAGGTTTTGCGAGTTCTGCCCAAGGAGCAACCCTGATATCTATACTAACAAGAACTGGGTTATATCAGAAAGCACTACACAAAAAATTGCAAACGATCTTAAGGAAATAAATTTTAACGGACGACTTGGCTTTGTAGGGTTTGGTGAACCTTTGTTGCATAAAAAACTAGTGCATCATATAGAAATAATAGCACGTACCAATGCACAATGGATAGACATTAACACTAACGGTGATTTCCTTACTGCTAGTAAGATAAAGAGTTTTGCAGAAGCAGGTTGCACACATATTATGGTAAGCATGTATGATAAGGATATTACAAACGAACTTATGGAAATGAAGGGAGATGTAGATATCGAAATCATTCCTCGACATTGCTATCCAGAAAGATTTGAATTAACACTTGTTGATAGAACAAATAATATATTAGGCGAAAAATTAGAAAATGTTTCTAAGCCATGTTATCTTCCTTTTTATAAAATGTTTATAGATTGGAATGGAGATGTTTTGATATGCTCAGAGGATTGGGCTAGGAAAGGTATATTAGGAAACGTTAATGATACATCGATCAAAGAAGTTTGGCTAAGCGAAGCAGCAATGAATTATAGAAAAAGTCTTGCAAAAGGAAATAGATCAGAACAGTCTCCCTGCAATACATGCAATATTAATGGTGCTGCTTACGGAAAAGAAAGTTTTGATATTTGGAATTTATAAAACTGTATCGTATGTAAAATCTTCAGGACTAGATATTTCAAATGTTTTGTCCTTGTAGTATATTTTTAAAACGTTGTTTGATCCGTTAAAATCTAAATACATATCACATAAACTGTTCAGCCATGCAGTGTGTGCTTCACCAGAGTGAACTACGGCACCATTATTAACAACTTCATACTTAACTATTACTGTGTTGTATCCCATTGTTTCTCCGCATATTGTTTAAGTTCTTCTTGATAAGGTAATTCGCCTAAATTATGTTTAATATAAAAAAATGTTACACTCAGGTCATTTTTCATTCTATCTATAAATTCTTGTTCTGTTAATCTCCACCTTTTGAAATCACTCCAAAAGTATCCTTCTTTGTCTCTTAGTCTTTTGGTAGGTGGAATTCCAACCTGAGGAAATCCAATACCATCTATACTACTAACTACCTTTTTAAGATTTCTAAATAGTATTACTGTTTGATCAATGTATTCTACAAAGTATTCTTTATCTATATTGTTTTCAAATAAATCATATTGAAAATCTAACCCTACTTGGAAAGCAGGTCTTTGTACTTCGCTATAGAAAAAATTGTCTTCTGTTACACTACTTGCAACAGGTATTTCAATCCGTAAGTTTTTGTCAGTTTGTGATAATTCATATAGTTTTACAAAAGCATCCCACTCGCTTATGTTCCATTCTAGTTTTGTAAGTTTACAACATTTTCCAGTGTTGCTTATATGCACTGCTGTTATATCTCTATAAATTGTTGTTCCTGTTTCGTCATATAACCATAAGTATCTGCCCTCTATATCATCTCTTTCACAGTGAGAATGAAATAAATCAGCATCGTTTTGATTCCAATTTTTTAATAATTTTACTAGATGTTCTTTCATATTACCATATTCTTAAACTACAGTAATACTTATACTTAAATACATTCATGCTAGTTTTTAATGAAATGACTAAGAATTGGATGAATCAATCTGACAAAAGAGTTATTACCAAGACTGAAAAATATTATATCTACACTGAAGATAAAAAATATCTCGATACTCAAATGGGTAATAGCAGTTTTGTTTATGGATACAGTGATGAAGAAATACTAGATGCTATGCGTAATACCGATGTAAGGTTTTTACACTCTGCAAAAACTAGTCATAAACTTAATACTGTTACTGAAAAACTGCTTTCTATTTCAAATATGAAAACAGTGATGTGGACACACAGCGGCAGCGATGCTGTTGAATCTGCCATTGCATTAAATGATCATTATTGGGACAATGTTGATCCAGAGAGCAAAAAGATTATAACTGTCAAGGATAACTATCACGGATGCACTTATCTTACAAAAGCAGCAAGAGGAGAAACATCACTTGATAGGTTTGTTATTGCAGACATAGAGGACATTGAAAATAGTATAGATAATGAAGTGGGTGCAATTTTAGTAGAAACTATTCCGTGGATACATACTGTTGCTCCAAGAAGTAGAGACTGGTGGCATAAGATTAGAAAACTATGCGACGATAACAATTTAAATTTAATTGTTGATGATTGTGCTGGATGTTTTGGTAAACTTGGACATCCTATTAGCACACAACGATATAATATTCAACCTGATATAATTGCAATTAGTAAAGCAATGACCGCTGGATATGTTCCTTTCGGAGCAGCCTTAGGTAATGCAAAAATTGTAAACCAAGCATGTAACTCGGAACTGTGGCACAGCCATACTTTTAATCCATCTGCGCATGCAATAGAAGCACTAGACTGCATGTTAAATAGGCTAGATGATTATAAGAAAGTACCTTTACTAGAAAAACGATTGGCTAGTATTTTTGAAAACACAGGCTTAGATTATCATAACATAGGACTACTTGGAGAACTTACATTGCCTGAAGTTAAAACCCCACAACAGTACTGGGAAGCCGGAATGGAATTAAATATTTACAATCCAGGAAGATTTATTATAGCGATGCCAATGATTGCAGACGATGAATATTTTGACTGTTTAGAGAATTCGCTTAAAGTTTTACTTTCGTTATAAAAATATCTGCTGCACAAGTACAATAGTTTCTATCACAAATTATTTCTTTCATAGGATGAACAAATGTGCCTTGATATATATTACCCATACTACCACCAACCCTGCATGTTGCACGATGCACTTCGCCGTCCCAGTTAATCATTAGACTTTCTAATCCTATACTACACTTCCACCCTTTGAACTGATTCTTATGTTGTTTAATTACATCATTGGCGTGCATTAGTTCTTTGTCATCTATAATACAATTTGGATCTGCTGTTGCATCTTTAGATAATAACCAATCAAGATCAGCGTCTTCATACTTGTTATCGTCAAACACATCGTGATCTTCTTCACCCCAACGTATTCTTCTGACAGCATACTTTACATCATGAGCATCAAATAAATCAACAGTAGTCTTAACTGCTTCCATATAATCATGATGTGCCATTACATTTACAAAGAAATTTCTCTCTCCCTGTTTTTTATATTCTAAAATTGTATCTACAACACGTTGGTAATCAGACTCATAATGTAAACTGAACAAAATATGATTCCAATATTTTTCATTATCAACATACCACTTTGCAGTTCTTGTTCCATTTGTAGTTAAACTTACCCAGGAAACATCTTTAGCACGCAGGTATTGTAATAGTTGTTCAAACTTAGGATGTACAGTTGGCTCACCGCCGGTGAATGTAAATCTTACAGGCCTAGTGGTTTCACATATTTTATCAATAGTTCTTTCAAGTATTTCTATGTCAGTATGCGGACTGTGATTATCATGTATACTTGCGGGACAGTAAGTACAATCATAGTTACATCTTTTACCAAGGTTCCACATAACACTAAGACTGTTTTGGTGACCCCATCTACTTGTAATCTTATCCATACTTTTTAAACTCCGGATTAATATCAAATATACTTTTACTATTTCTTGTTATATCTAATTTTTTGTTAAATTCAAGAAAGTCAGAAAATGCATGCGAACAATCTGTAGCATTCATAAATTTTATTGTATCTTCAAGATTAGGTATTACAATTTCTTTTAGGTCAATCCCGTATAATGTTTGATTTTTTAATTTATCAAATCTATCTATAAAACTTTCTATTCTGTGTTGTGCTAATAATTTTAATTCTTTAGGCAATACTTGTATACTCAATACGTTAGGATAAGAAACTTTATGACTATAAAAAGGTATGCCCATAGTATCAATAAAATATTCTGCTGTGTCAGCCATATGCAATATATTTCCTGCTTGTGCTGTGTGCTTACCAACTATTCTTGTTATGTTAGGTAGCGTTTTCATTATTTCTATATTATCTTTAACATCTTTGAATTTGCCGTTGGTACGCACATGTTCATAAACATCATGTATACCGTCAATACTAACATTTACAATTACGTTTTTAAATTTAGGCCAATACTTGTGGATATTTCTATCACCCTTTATGCCAAGTGTAGTTCCGTTTGTAGCATATCTTATTTCAATATTATTGCCATACTCACTCAACAATTCTAGTATTTCGTAATGTTGAGGATCCATTAATGGTTCACCGCCTCCAAACTCTACGATCCTTAAATAAGGCATTATCTTTTTGAAACTATCTAACCAGTTAGGATTATCGTCAAACAAACCTATGTAACTACCGTTTTCTAAATTTAATGTTTTTATAGTATCGTAAAGATAATTCTTTTCTTTCTTGTAGTATGAACTTATCTCATTCCAATCTTTCCATTGTGTACTATCTAAAGGATTGCACATTCTACATTTTAAATTACATAAATTGTTAAGTTTTATTTCAAGCACAGGAAATTCATAAGGCATAACAGTATTACAGTTTTTTGTTTTGTTTCTTAATTCTTGTGTCTTAAGTCCTTGCTGTCTTAAACTTTCAACTCCTTGTGATTCTAACTTCCAACAACTTGTGCATTCAACAGGACGCTCGCCATTGAGAACTTTACGCCTTAGTTCTTGCATGTTTTCGTTGTTCCATGCTTGTTCTAAACTTTCATTATTGATCCAGCCTATAGGCTCTGCACGACAACAAGGTTTGAGTGCCCCATCTTCTCTTGTAACCATTCCAGTAAAAGGATAGATGCAGAATGTTTTACTTTTCATTTATACCCCATTCTCTTTCTCTGCACCAAAAACACTTGCCACATGTAGGAACTTCTTGATATGGTTTGTAGTTTTTATAATCTATATCATCAAATTCGCCTTCGCAACTTCTTGTAATTTCAAATAGATCCATTATATTGTTTTTCTTATAAATGTCAATTACCTGTTTTTTATTAATATGTTTAAAAGGTTGTATTACTGTAATTTCTTCTCTTTGCGTTTGAATATTTTCAGCAGGATCGTATCTTTTAATAAGTCCACCAGGAACGACATCCTGTGGAGGATTTTTAGTTACAGCATTATAAACTGCTTGAACATTTTTTTCATTGCATATATATTCTGCGTAAGATGTTAACTGTACGCTATCTCCTGATGCAAGATTACCCCATTCATCTTTAAATAATTTTCCTTCTGAGCCGTGTTCAAGGGTAGGAGCAATATAGGTTTCATTTCTTATAATATCTATATTGGAGAATCTTTTTCTTAAATATTTATAAACTTCAATACTGTTATACCGTTGCCAAGGTCTTGTCTTCCAACAACGTATTGCACTTATGATTTCTATAGTGCAATTTATATTGTTCTTTTCTATATGTTTACACAGTAAATACGTTAACAATGCACTGTCTGCACCACCACTTAACATAATAGATATGGATGTCCATTCGGTAGAAAATGGAACTGCCACGCCTAGCATGTCATAGGATTGTATGTTATAAATATTATTCATTATAGTAGTATTTATTGATAGGGCAGTTGGCAAGAAAAATTATATGAAAGAACATTTTTGGAAAGATCACAACAATAAACAACTTGCCGAATGGCAGAAAGATATTGAGGACAAATCAAACAGTCCAACATTCTGTGTGTTGCCTTGGATACACATGGCAACTAGACCAAACGGTGATATGAGATTATGCTGCGGAGCAAATGCTAGTGGTGCTGGCATTAATCCTACGGTTGGCATAATTAAAGATTCTGACGGACAGCATGCTAACTTTGGAAATCAAACTCCTATGGAAGCATGGAATAGCCAGTACATGAAAGATGTAAGAAAAAATATGCTTGCTGGCAAAATATCTGAAAGTTGTCAAAAGTGTTTTAGTGAAGAGGCTAGAGGCATCAGCAGCAAAAGAATATGGGAACACAATTACTGGCAGGACGAGCATGTAGATATTCAAGAACTGATAGAAGAAACACTAGAAGATGGAACTGCTCCTGAGCGTATACAATATCTTGATTTAAGATTAGGACATACTTGTAATCTAAAATGTGTTATGTGTAGTCCACATGATAGCAGTCAATGGGTGGGCGATTATTATAAGTTAAAGAAACTGACTGATGATAAAGTTATACATAGTCAGATGCATTGGGAAAGGAAAAACTTTAATAATAAATGGCATGAGAATCCGCAGTTCTGGGAAGAAATGTATAAACAGATACCTAATGTTAAACAGGTATACTTTGCTGGCGGTGAACCATTAATGATCAGAGAGCATAAACAATTCATACAAGAAATTATTAATCAAGGATACGAAAAAAATATTGTTCTAAGATATAATACAAATGGATTATTAATTGACGATGAAATTATAGAATTGTGGAGTAAATTTAAACGTGTGCAAGTAGGCTTTAGTTTAGACGGAACTGATGAAAGAAATCATTTTATTAGATATCCAAGCAATTGGGAAATAGTTGAACGCAATTTAGATCTGCTAGATAATACACCTGACAATATAGATGTTACTATTGCTACTTGTCTTAATGTATTAAACATAAAACATCTTCCAGATTTTGTAAAATGGAAAATAAACAAAAAGTATAAAAAAATTAACACTAGGACAAACAAAGAAGGACTAGTCATAGGCGGCGGAATAGTAAATATTCATCTTGTATACATGCCAACTTTTTTAGAAATGAGATTGTTACCTAAAGAACACAAACTGGATGTTGAAAAGCGTTTTGCAGAATTGAAGCAGTGGCTCTGGGACAACTACACACAAGATGATGCATTCTGGAAACATAATCCATACGGATGGAGAAGATACGAAGGTGTACTCGACTTTATGAATAGTGAGGATAAAACTGATTTACTTCCTAACTTTAAGAACTATATTACAAAGATGGAATTAATTAGAAATACAAACTTTAAGGAAACATTTCCGGAACTTGCAGATTTAATTTAAAATTGATTTTAAATCTTTGGGTATTTCAATATCGGAAGGACTACCAATTTTAGGAACATCAAACAATAAAACAATGCGTTCTTTATTGTCATTGTTGTAAGCACTGTGTATTTCAACATCATCAAACCCAAATCCGTCAAATTTTTTATATATTTTTTCTTCATTGTTTGTTATAAATCCGCTATTCTTTGTATCAGTAATACAAAAATGATATCTAATTATTTTTTCAGAATAATCGTTGAATCCATTATGAGGATATATCTGCGTTCCTGGTTGTAACATAGAAAACGTAATTATGGTACAGTTATCTTTAAGATAATCTATTCCGCAGTCAATTATTGTTCGATCAAACATTTTAAAAGGTACGTAATTCCATCCCTTGTTATAATGTTCTGTTTCCATCCACGGTGTTGAATCTTTTTTGTATAAGTCATAAAGAGATACTATTTTGTCAGCATCTCTAATTAATTCATCTTTAAATTTTAATTGATGGAACATTTATTGTATGATTATCCTTATGATACTTATCGAAATCGTTATACCATACATCCTTGTCCAGTAGCCATACATTTTGCTTAGTATAAAGATATTCAAAATCTTCTGCAAGCAATGTTATTCCTTCAACACCTCTCTTCATTAATCTATCAACAGCATGGCTTCTGCCAGCACCATCAATACTTTCTGGTGTATTCGAAGTATGAACAAACTTAGATGGACCATGCAGGCTTTCTATGTATTGCATCTGTATGTAATAATTTATACCAACGTTTAGAGAGTTTTTCCTAAGATTGCGACTCATCTTCTGATCAGCATCTATTGTTGCTCCTCTAAAACCACAACGCCAATATCTTTCACCGTCCATATCAAACTCATGGACACCGCTGAAAAGTTTTATTTTTCCATCTTCGATGCCAGCAAAAAAGAAAATATGCTCGAAGTAATCAAACTTAAGATTTTCTATTGATGTGTTATTGTTAAATCCTCTTTTGCTGCATTCTTCCATGAATGCAGGTAACAGTGGATCATCCTTATAGATCTGTCTAAACAGCATTTCTTACCTTTTTGTTTAAAGCATTTCTAGGAATACTATCTGTCTTTGTGTATTTCAATGGAATATTACAAGGAGGAAGTATAGGCGTTAGTATCTCTTTAAGTTCTTTCTTATTAGGATTTCCGTCAGTGTGTAAAAGTTGTATATAATCACTTCCGGCTTTATTATGTGGAACTGCTAAACAATCTCCGAATCCTAGTTCCTCTAAAGTGTTTTCAATTAATAGTAAACTGCATTGAAACCCATTTATTTTTACAATATCGTTTGACCTACCTGTAAATTTAATAAGGTTTTGTTTGACTTGAAAAAGATCAGCCGTAGCAATACCGTTGTAAATTAATTCATTGTTAACTATTTCACAGTTATTGTCTAGTTCTAACCAACAGTTACTTTCATCTATACTATATGTTCTGTGTCCAAGGACAGGACTTCCTATCTCTGTAGTACCATAACAATGATTAAAAACTTTACACCCGTTTTTGAAAATATATTCAACATGTCTAGGAAGCACCTGACTAGCGCCTGTTCCTATTATGTTAAACTTTTCAAACGGTAATTTTAATTTTGCTATACGCATTTGATCAATCAATCCTGGCACAATCAATGTTGTGTTTACATCTAGAGCAAAATCTTCTTTCATACTCTGTTTACTAGATAAGACAATTTTGCAATCGTGCTTAACTACTAATGGCAAAACAATATGCCAGAATCCACTTGTATATGGTGGAATTAAATTTAACCAACTTGTATCTTTGCTCCAGTCTAAATGTAATTCAGACTTAGCAATTATTCTTTGTAATTCTTGTTTACTATAAGAAACTAGTTTAGGATTACCTGTAGTTCCACTTGTGTGTAAAAAAATACAATCTGTTTTTGTATTGTTTTCTAGTTCAAGATCTAATAATTCTTTTTGTTTCGCAGGAACCATAGGTCCTCTTACCATTATGCGGCCGCCGACTTCCGTCCATGCAATATAGGCAGCAATGTGTTCTACATGATTTTCTGATTCTAATAATAATGTGCTTTCTTTAAGGGTTTGCTTGTAGTTTGATACAAGGTGTGAATATTTTAGGTATTCTCCTTCCTTATATATCTGCATTAGAATCTCTGTATAAAATTGATAGAAGTAACTTCTGAATCATAATCACCACGTTGCCAACCTCTGTTAACACCAATGCTCATAGAAGGTGTAATGTTATAACCTATTCCTAAAGTGTATGTGTTAGTTTTCCAAGCAATATCGTCTGTGTCTCTAAATCTGTAATTTGTGTCAGTATAGAATTTATCTGTAAGGTTGTACTTTGTTCCTACTTTAACTGTATAATAATCTACCGATGACTTAGGCGAATTAACATAATCTCTAATACCCTTGCTCACAAATGTATACGGTAAAAAGTCATTTACTCTGGTTGTATATCCTATGATTGCTTCATATCGATTTTCAGATGCTACTCCGTCCATATCGGGAAACCCTTTCATTATCATTCCTCCCACAGTCATTCCGTTATCAAATCTATATAGGCCTTGTATTTGGAATAAATCAACACTAAGGTTGGCATTGATTTTTTCTACACCGTATCCTGTTCCAAGTGTAAAACTATCAGCGGCTGCTGAAGTTGTAATTGATAATGCTACTGCTAATGATAGTGCTAGTTTCTTCATACATTCTTACCCCAGTTAATTAAGTTCCATACTCTTTCGTGTGTGTAGTGAACAACAACAAATAGAATATTTGTTACAATAGTCCATTCTAATGCATGTGTTGTGCTCAGACCCAATAGTAAACCTACTATAAATAAAACAAACATACTCCATAATCTCCAAGTAATTGTTTTTGTTACTGATCTAATTCTTGTATCTTTAGTGTCTATTCTTTGCCAACTTACCATATTCCATAGTTTTTCTTGCACCCAAAAAGATGCAAAACCAACTGTGTATGATAAAACAACAAAGGTAATTCCAAAGCCTTGAGAATATCCCATTAGCAATGCTGCAAGGAAAATACTTACTGCAACTACTGTTCTATACGATAACACTTTTATAATTGTGCGTTTGTTATTATCCATTTTTCTGTCCTATTAAAAGATAACGATCATATTTTGCAAGTTCTAGTACACCTTGGTATTTTATGTTTGAAAGTTTACTCTTATCTATAAAATCTTGAAGTGAATTAGAACAATTTATATGCTCGTCTATAATGTAGTTATTGCTTTGTAACACAATTAATGCTTGATGTGGCTGATTGGATATCCAAGTGTCGTATTGTTTTTGTGTTATGTGTTCACAACTTGTGTTAATAACTATGTCTGCCATAGGTGTGTAGTTACACATGTCTGCTGTAACAGCAGTGAACCTTCCTTCTATTTCATATTTTTTATTCATAGTAAGTGCTGTTTCGCGAACACTGGGATCTATATCTATATTGGTTATATGCTTGACTCCAATATTACTGTTAAACAGCATACTGGCTAACACTCCATTCCAGCCTCCGTATATTACTACTTCAGCATTAATAATACTTTTTGAAATTTTTTCAAGTTCTTGAATTAACCATGTTTTAGATTGTAACTGCCCACCCCAGAAACTTTCAAGTGTACGATCTCTATCATCGCTGTTACGAATTGCGTCCATCCAAAATTTAATATCTTCAATATCTATCTTCATACGATACTACTCATTTCAGGAAAACTTTCTAAAAAGTTTGTGTTTCTTCTTTTATCATGTTCATTAACAAATTCAATAAACTGTTGCTGTAATTTTGATCTATCCTTGTTTTCTTCTAGCAATGGCAATATTCTTTCTAATTGATTTATTTCTGTTGCCTTGAATTTATTGTTCTTCATGAATTCTATTTGCGTCTTAATGTATGTACCAAAACTCTGTGGTAAAACCCAAACTGCTAATTGTTCTGGGTACCTTAAGTAACTTATAGATACTCCTACCTTTTTAAATTTATTTCTTAATTCTACGATATCTTTTAAGAATAATTCAAAAGTAGTTACACTAAACACATTGTAGGTAACCATTATATTTAAATTAACTCCTGGTATTTCTGTTAATATTCTTTCGCAATTTTTAATCCATTGTTTATAATCAAAGCCATTCCTTGCATATTCAGCGGCTACTCCATGAGTATCACAACTAGTGTGTATTGTTAAAGATTTAACTTTAACATCTGTTATACTACTAATAAACTTATCTAAAATCTCTTGTGGAACTGAAAGATTAGTGTTAATACCTAATGCCATTTTCTTGTTAGGATTATGCTTTAACTTGTCAAAAACTTTGTATGTGTTTTTGCTAAGAAGAGGTTCGCCTCCAGTTATTCTAAATGTGTGTAACTTCTTATAAAGATCTGGCCACCATTTCCAGAATGCGTTTACATATGGGTTATCTTCTCTATTAGGTATGACATTATGACCACTGTGGTGATTAGGCCAAGGACCAAACCTATCTAGTTCTTCAACCCACTTGCTGCTAAATGAAGGACCACAATAACTGCATTTTAAGTTACAAGTATTATCAAAACTTACTTCTAAATATTTTGGTGCAGATCCTTTTGCACCTTGGTTTAATATCTCGTTGTAGAAAGGGCGCGACCAATTAGTAAAACTCTTTGTTACCCTATCACTTAATCCGCCTGTTTCTTCTACACGCCAGCAGTAGTCGCACTCGCTAGGTTTTTCTCCGTCAAGCATTTTTTGTCGTTGCTTTATCTTATAACAGGTATTATGTAATGCGCTTGGATCCTTTTCTATTTCTTCAACTGGTATAGTGTGTGGATTAGGATGATGGCAACTGTGTGTCTTGCCTGTTGCAAGATAGATATTAGTTTGTGTCCACTTTGCTAGACACAGAGTATCTCCTAGTTTCTTCTTGAATCTATTTCTAGCAAATTTCCACAATTTATCTTTTATCATTTTACAAACTGCCTATTTAACTTATCGAAACTGCCACACTGTTTAGAGCATTCTTTCAATCCGGAAGAATCCCAACAACTGCTTATCCTATTAAAGTATCCGCTATTGAATATGTCCTCAAGTTTGTTTACATTTAAATTTGGCCACATACCTATCTTGTCCATGTAGTCTATTCTGCTTGGTGCATGTGCAGGATACCATTCTTGGTCGAGCCAGCAGCATGGAGTAACTGTTCCGTTTGCTCCTACATACATCTGACTATCCTTTATCGCTTTGCAAGTAATTACAGGTTTGATTTCATTATTTGCATTCTCTACTTTTTCAATTACTGACTTGCTATATTCTGTAGGATATAGAATGTTAACAGGTTTACCGCTATCATCAAGGACATCAAGTTTACCATCACGGAATCTTGTTGTATGCTTTTTCATGAATAGTCTAAAGCCAAGTTCCTTTGATAGTTTTTCGCATGCTTCAACTTGATGTTCATTGTGCTTGAATATCAGCATGTCCCATCTAGCATCTCCGCCAGCAGCAATAAATGTCTTTGCATTTTTAATTACTTTATTCCAATCAGTGTTAATTCTATAAAGGGAATGTGTATCTTCTAACCCGTCTATTCCAAATACTACTCTTACGTTAATTGCTGCAAGTTCTTGCCACCATGTCTTGTTTCTACCACTTCCGTTAGTATGCATTTGTAAAGTCATCTCAGAATTGTTTTCTCTTAGATACCTATATATTTTTACAGTGTCCTTTGCTATAATAGGATCACCTAAGTTACCACACATGTTGAAATGATTTAATTGTTTAATAAAATCTTTTGGAAACCAACTGACAAATGTTTCAAAATCTACTTCATGCAAAACCACGCCAGGATTCATAGGTCCTCCATTTATCCTTCTAGGACACATAGGACAACGTGCTTGACACTTGCTGGTGATTTCGAAATGAACCGATTTGATATCGTTATACTTGTACATGTTTTTCCTTTGGGATTTTGCTGTCTGCACTGCTTACACAAGAGCTAGTAATGCACTTAGATGGTGCTTTAAACAGCGTAAAACCGTCTGTAAGCGTGCCTAAAGGTTGGTCCGCACAACTATATGCCCTTTTAACTTCAACCCCCCTTATAATGCAACTTTGATACCCTGCGTTGCAATTCCAATTTTGGAATTTGTTAAATCCAAATGCGTTCATTCTTTCTGCTTGATCCAATCCGTAATCGTTACCTTTGGCATCTTCTAAATACATTTGCATAACTTGTTGATTATGATTGCGTAATCTAAAGTTCTTTCGCATAAGTTCAATCTGTCTTTCTGTATAACCATCTACTATAAAACTTGCAGTTGGATCACTTTGAGGTTTGAGTGTTACATTAATGCCTCTATCCCAGAATCTTTGACATCTGTCGTAGTACTCGTCAAACAGTTCAGGAACCATTACTTGGTTTATTGTTAGTAGAACTCCTGCTTTCTGTAATTGCAAACACTTATCTCCGAACTCTTGTTCTTGTGCGAACTCGGAATGAAAACTTGCAGTAATACTTCTACGTTGCATTTTTTCTGTTGAGTCGATCCATCTACTCCACCATTTGCTACCGGGAGATAGATTAGTTGTCATATGTAAACTCTGATATGTCGCTTCTTCATCTTTTGCATAGTGCTTAATCAACTCACCGAATTTTTTATATGCTGTTGGTTCACCGCCACTAAAACTAAAATGAAAATCAGTAAATCCATTTGCTCTTGCTTGGCGTTTTATCTCGTCAATTGCGTTTGTGTATACATCAAAGTCTTGATGGTCCGGAACATTCGAATTTGCATACGGCCAGCAGTAACTACAACTGTAATTACAGAAGCGACCGAGTATCCAACTTACATTAAACAATGGTTGGTCCAACATTGTTTTCTGACCAAACTTGGTTATGTTTTCAAATGGTATTAGCGTGAAATCATGCACTTTACTTTATCCTGTAGTTGTTCTACAACTTGATCGTGTATACTAGGGCCGTCATGTGCCATATCTCTTGCACGGCCTGTCATTTTTGTTTTGACCTTTGTAAGCAAATCATTATCAAACTTTAATTCAAAATCTCCATCCCATGTCCAATGTAAAATAGGAATATTTAAACTATTCCACACATTGTTCACGCTATGAAAATGATACAGATTTTCGTAATTGTATTGTCCTCTTTCGACTGCCCAGCGATTAAAGTACCATTGCGAATCTCGCATTTCATAAGTTTCTGCAGGCTCGTCTAAAACATTCGTCCAATTGATATTTCTATCTTCTAATCTTAATGTATTCTCAAACAATTTATTTTCAATATATGCAAAACTTTTTCTACTTGAATGTGGCCATTGTATTACTACACATTTAGGAAGTTTAAATTTGTTCTTCACAAATAATTGTGTATTTAATGCTACTATGTCAGGTCCAGTACCTGCTTTGGCTAAGTTTATTACTTCTATATCATACATCTTAGCAATTTTGTTACACCAAATTTCTTCTTGGTATAAACCCACCCCTTCAGTATAACTGCACCCAAACACTAAAATATAATCGTCTTTGGTATCTGATAATTCTTTTGTCCTATATCCAAGGCTATTAAATTTATATTCTAAATTTTCAGCACTGTTATGGTAGTGCCAACCTTTTTTATTATGCTTGTTATAGTTTTCTAAATCATCGCCGCAGTACCAATTCAAAGTTTTACCTGCTACCTCGTGGAAATATAACAATGGAGTATAATCAGTATAATGCATTATCTCATATCCTTAACCAAATCTTCATAGCCGCCAAACTGCAAAATACTGTCAGGCACTAAACTGATGTCAAACCTAATATCCATCATCTTATTATAGTTTCTTTCTGCTTTGTCTGCAACCAAATTGTACGCCGTTTGATAGTCTATATCTATAATCTTTTCAACTTGGTCTAGTAATGCATCGAGCCGTTGATTAGAATTTTCAATACTGTCAAAACTGTAATCAAAAATTTCGTCATACAGTTCAAATCCTAATTCCTGTAATGACTTGTGAAAGTTAGGAACACTCCAAACTAGAAAAGGTTTTTTAAAATATATTGGTGTATATGTTTTTTCAGTTGGAAAGACCGTGTCCATTGTAGATTCATTAACAAGGCTCATAAAACTTTCAAAAAATATTGAAGGAAAAGATTCATATGAATTCGTGCTTTCTGCATATTGCTTATCTATAATTAACCGTTCTTCTTTCCAATGTTTAAAATGGTATTCATTATTTGTTTGATTCCAACTTATTGCTCCTTTTGAAATTAAATTTCTTTTAGACAATTCATCCATCATTTTACAACGAAAGTCCCATGGTCTGTTATTGAAGTTGACAAATGCTTTTGTGAAACTAGTGTTAGTTGCTTTATGTCCTCGACAGTGCAATTCATTGTAAGTATATGCAGGCCAAAAAGTTTTCCAATATGTTACATTTCCGCTTGGATAAAAATTTCTACCTGTAGGAAATCCGCCACTAACAAACTCTATAGTATTAGTAGAATTTCTTATTGCTTTTTTAATTTTACTTAATACTTCTTTGTTTGTCGGATCGGAATGGCCCATTATAGCGTATTCTTCTGCACCCAAAATTCTTATTCTTGAATTAGAAGTTCTTCTGATTTTACGCAATAATTTTGTAAGACTCCAGTCGTTATGCCATACATATAGGTTTACTATTTCACTCATATATATACTTATTAACTGCGCATATAAATAGTTGCATGTTTGAAACAGTCAAAGAGTTCGAAAAACAAATAGCAGACTATTATGATGCACCATATGCAGTAGCAACAGATAGTTGTACACATGCCATAGAACTTTCATTAAGACATGATGATCCAAAAGTTAAATTAACTATTCCTACTAGAACTTATATTAGTATTCCGTTTACTCTTATGAAACTAGATATGCATTGGAGTTTTGTAAACGTTGATTGGAGCGAATACTATTTCATTGGTGGTACAAGAATTATAGACGGTGCAGTAAACTTTGCTAGAAATAGTTACATTACAGGACAATTAATGTGTCTAAGTTTTCAACATAAAAAAATGCTAAGTCTTGGTAGAGGCGGTGCAATACTTTGTCCTACAGAACAAGATTACAAAATTCTAAAACAAATGGCATATGACGGCAGAGCAGATGATAAACCTTGGGCAGAACAAAATATAAAACAAATAGGATATCACTATTACATGACTCCTGAAACTGCTCAACTTGGCATTGAAAAATTAAAAACTGTAAATCCAGACAAGTTATGGACCAGCGAAGACTATCCTTACTTACCTGCTATGGAGGTATTTAAATGAGACTTTTTACATTTGGGTGTTCGTACACAGAATATATTTGGCCGACATGGAGTGATATAATTGCAAAAGATTTAGACTGCGAAAATCATAATTATGCTAAAGCAGGCATGGGCAATCAAGGGATTGCTTGTCGCACTATTGAAGCAAACGAAAAACATAAATTTTGCAAAGACGATCTTGTTTGTATTTTGTGGAGTGGTTGGCAAAGAGTTGATTTATATAAAGAAGGAAAATGGATAACTGAAGGAAATATTTTAAACAGTTACTATTACAACGATGAATATATAAGTAACCACTGGAGTGAAGAAAACGATATAATTAGAAATAAAACTGCAATACTACAAACTAATGAATATTTGAAATCGTTTAATGTAAATTTATTTCAAGGTCATATCGATAAAGTTGATAAAAATTTGCCGGGGTATAAAAACATATTTACTCAACCAAAACATGTATATGTTAATGACAATCACCCTAGCGTATTAGAACACATGCGTTATGTTGAAAATAAAATCTATCCTTATCTCGGATATGCATTAAAACAAACTACTAAAGATTGGTGTCGTCAAATGGAAATAATTGTACAACAGATAAAAGGTGAAAACGCTCGTATGGATAACCTTCAATTAGAAGATTTAATTTTACAGCACTGGCCTGGAAGAGTATCGTATGTCTAAAAATGAATGGGGTCAATTAAAAAAAGTAATTGTTGGTATTGCAGATAATGCAAAAATTCCTACAGACATAGACATAAGTTTACGCTGTGTAAATTTTGCAGACAAGATAACCGAAAGCGAAATACAAAAAGGTCCTTATCCACAACAAGTAATAGACGAAGCAAATGAAGATTTAGAAACCTTTGTAGATTTTTTAAAAGGAGAATCAGTTGAAGTTGTGCGTCCTGATGCTACTGATTGTAACTATTATAATTACTGTCCACGAGACTCGGTATTTGTACACGGTGATTTAACAATTGCTACTCCAATGCCTATTAAGGCTAGAAAAGATGAATGGCAAGCATTTGAAAAACATCTAACAGATCCTTTAAATGTACCTTGTTATCACGAAACTAAATTGTATAATACAGATTGTATAGGCAACAAAGACATCCTTGCACTTACTGAATTTGCGCCTGCTTTTGATGCTGCAAATGTTATTCGTGCAAATGAAGATGTCTTGTACTTAATAAGCAACAGTGGTAATAGACTAGGTGCTACACTATTGCAAAATGCTTTGGGTGACAATATAAAAGTACACCTTCTTGAAGATGTTTACAGTTACATGCATATTGACAGCACAGTGGCGTTTTTGCGAGAAGGATTGTTGCTTGCCAATCCAAGTAGAATTAAAAGCAAAGAAGATTTACCTGAACCATTTAGAAGTTGGAAAATTATTTGGTGTCCTGAGCCTGTAGACATAGGACATTATCCAGACTGGTGTAACGCTAGTACATGGATCAACATGAACTTGTTTAGCGTAAATACAAAGTTAGTTGCATTAGAAGAGAATCAAGAACCATTACGTAAGGTCCTTGAACAGCACGGGATAGAATGTGCTATGTTACCAATGCGACATCAACGGACACTTGGCGGTGGCTTTCACTGCGTAACATTGGATATAGATAGACATGTGGACTAAAGGAAAATGCCCAGTGCTTTGGGACGAAGGATACAAGCACTTCAACTATACAAGACAACCTATTACTGGTGAAGAATCTATTGAATGGAAAAAGCAAGGTTATTGGCATGATACTACAACTGGAAAAATGTATGACAGTCGTAATCCTATGCCAGATTATGTAAATGAAATTGCACAAATGCTTAATTTACGTAATCCTGGTTTTGTATTTTACAAAATGGAAACTTTAGATATTATGCCTACACATATAGATCATTACAATACCTATTGTAAAGTTTTTAACAAAGAACGTGAAGAAGTTAGGCGTGCTATTGTTTTTTTAGAAGATTGGAAACCTGGACACTACTTTGAAGTTGCTGATAGAGCATTTGTGAATTGGAAAGCAGGTGAATTTGTATTATGGCAACCTGACACTCCGCATGCAGCAAGTAACATAGGAATTGATCCTAGATATACATTACAAATTACAGGCACTTACTGGTAACGGAATAAAAATTAAATGGGACTCGATGCACACAAATTTTATCATAAAAACTTTCCTGCTGGGGATCAAGTACGAACTAATTTTCCGCTTGATATAAATCACACATTTTTAAAAGATACTAAGTTTCCAACAATTGTATATACAGGAAATCTACGTATTGTAATACCCAAGGCACTAGGAGCCAAGATAGATAAAAAATTTGTGAGGAAAGTAAACAAAAAAGGTTTAAGGATTTATCTTTACGAACCTCTATGTTGTTATACAAAAGGCAAACATTATAACAATTCATTCTATACTGAATTTTCTGTACATGATGATCTAGCACTGATTAGATCTGAAGAACTAGATAGCATTCAAAGATTTGTAGATGCACACGGATTTAAAAATGTAAAAGTCTATACCTGTGATTATAATGTAGAAAAATATCTAGGTCCGTTTTATAGTTTTGATATAGAATGTAAAGACCTTTTTCTTTCAGATATAAAAAATGCAATACAAGATGGTTTCAAGCATTCAAAAAAGATAGAAAAACATTTTTGGTGTGCAATTGGAAGATACACTTATCCTAGACATTTGATTATTTCATACCTTGCAAATTTTCCAGGATACTATACATGGCATTATACATATAAGAGAGACATACTTGAATATGATACTTGGTTAGAAAAAGAAAAACTTACTGAGCCAGTGTGTTCTATGCTCGAGCATGGAAATGAATTGATTAACAAAAATTATTACAATATAGATATTGAATTAGATTCTAGAGAAATAGTAGGACATCAACATGGTGTATACATACCACCAGTGAATGATTTAAGGTCTACTAAATTTTTAGAAAGTTACGATAAATGTTTTGTTGCCATAATTGCTGAAACTAGATATGCTCAACCTACTGCAAACGTAAGTGAAAAATTATTAAACTGCATTTCATCCAAAACACCTTTTATATTATTGGCTCCGCCATACAGTTTAGAATATGCACGTTCTTTAGGATTTAAAACTTTTTCTAAGTTTTGGTCCGAAAAATACGATACAATAGAAGACCCAACTCTAAGACTTAAAGAAATATTTAATTTAATAGATGAGATAGGAAAAATGAACCTGTCACAACTTGAACAGATGCATTCAGAAATGAAAGCAATATTAGAGTTCAATCTAGCCAATTTGAACAAGTTGCAATAAATTCAACCACAAATAAACTTGACAACCGTCTTTAATGCTTATATAATAGTGTTATGTTTAAATACATGACATTAATAATGGAGAACAGAAATGTCACAAACAGAAGCAATCAAAACAGCAATGGAAGATTTCCTTGCTGAAGATGAGAAATTTGAAGCCGGTAATGGAGCAGCAGGAACAAGAGCTAGAAAAGCATTACAGGTATTAACTAAAGCAATCAAAGAAAGACGCAAGGAAATTACTGACACTAAGAATGCCCGCAAAGCAGAAAAAATGGGAGGTTAGTAATGGACGACGACAAGAAGTTCGATTTTGATTATACTTTTTCGTCTGATACAACTACAACATACTCCGTCGCTGATCCCAGCGGCGGGTATGATACACCAAGTTATAGTATAAGCATTGGTGATATGAATGATACAGGATCAGAATTCACATATAACCAACCAAGTATAACTTTCGGGGATAGTAACACAGATCATGAAGTTGGCGGCGAAATGCGCAAAAGGTTAGAAGCGATTGAGAACAGGTTAAACATTCTAGTACCAGACCCTAAGAAACTAGAAAAGTTCGAAGCATTACAAAAAGCATACGAACATTACAAACATTTAGAAAAACTTTGCGAATTAGAAGAGGATCAAGATAGTGCAAGTTAAATTAATTTCATACAGTAAAGCACCCGATGAACTAAGACTGGAAGACTGCCAAGAACTAATAGCATATTGCGCTAGGGTAAGTAATCCTAGTAACCAAATGAATATGGAAACCAGTGAAAAACTAATCAAATATCTAATTAAACATGCACACTGGTCACCACTTGAAATGGTAAGTGCCTGTTTAGAAATTAACACTACACGTGATATTGCACATCAAATTGTGCGTCATCGTAGTTTTTCTTTCCAAGAGTTTAGTCAACGTTATGCTAATCCAGCAGAATTTGGCGAAATGTTTGTAACACGTGAAGCACGTTTACAAGATACTAAGAACAGACAAAATTCAATTGAACTTTCAGATGAAAGTGAATTACACCATGATTGGGCATCAAAGCAACAAGAAGTTATAGATAAAGCAACCCAAGTCTACAATTGGGCTATTGATAACGGTATTGCAAAAGAACAGGCACGTGTTGTGTTGCCTGAAGGTAATACAAAGACACGACTATATATGAACGGTACACTTCGTTCATGGATCCACTACATTGAACTACGTGGTGCAAACGGAACACAAAAAGAGCATATGGACATTGCACATGCCTGTGCAAAAGTTATAGCAGAAATATTTCCGTTAGCACAAGATTTAGTCTAAATTAATCAGATTAATTCTTTTTCATAACTTTTTTCTTGACAAAGGATATATATCATCATATACTATATTTTTTGTTGAAGGAGCAAACTGAACATGGCTGGTAGAAAAAAATTAGCGAAAGCGGCACAACGTTTTAGAAAAAGTGCGAAACTGCAAGAACCGTCATGGGAAGATTATGAAAAACTCACAGGCGAAGAATTTCATCGCAAGCGTCAAGGATCACACCAATGGTATTACAATAATTACAAAACTTCCGATCTAATGGGCGATGTTTGGAAATGGATGGAAGCCAACGAATACACAAAAGACGAAATTAAAAAAGCAAAAGCAGCAAATGATTACACAATAAGTGGCACTGCTGCTATTTCATGCAGAATGCTAAACAGGGGTATGCCTGATTTTTACAAGCCAGCAGCAGATTATTGGGATAGTTTGCCAGGCACCACAGGCGAGCTGAAACCTGTTACGGAATTTATTAAGAAAAGAATTTCAATTGCTTTAGGTGAAGTTCAAGACGAAGAAAGGATTAAAGAAGAAAAAGAAGAAAAAGTAAAAAAAGAAACAGCAGGCAAGGAAAAATACGTACCTAGTATACAAGATAGACTTAGACAAGCAGCAAATCACATGTCTGAGTTTATAGAAACAGCACATGATGACTTTCTTGAAGGTAAGATTACTGATTTTAAGGCAATTAAACCTGCCACAAGACTACGTCAACTAGAGTGTAAGCAGCCACATGCTAGAATGATTAAGAGCTATTACGAGCCATTAATCCAAGAATATGAGGAAATACTTAATCCTCCTGACACAAAAAACATGACCGAACAGGAAAAAGATTGGGCTGCACAATTAAAAGAAGGGTACAGTATTTTTAGCAAATCTGAAATTAAAAAAATGTATCAGTTTTACATCGCAGTGCAAGGTGCTTGTGATGCTATCATTGCTGAATCTAAAGCAAATAGAAAACCTCGCAGAGTAAGTGCTAAATCACCTGAAAAAGTTGTAGAAAAACTAAAATATAAGATTTCAGATGACAAATATAGCATTAGCAGTGTTCAACCGCACAAATTTATAGGTGCAAACTGTTTGGTAGTGTTTAATTCAAAAACACGTAAACTAGGCATATACTATACATCTGTTGAGGATCCATTAGGCACTGGTAGAGATGGAAGCGGACTGCATCTCAAAGGACAAACTATACAACGGTTTGATGAAAAAACCAGCGTTAGTTACACGCTTAGAAAGCCATTAGAACAATTAAAAGAAGTTAAGGACCTGAATACCCGTAAGAAATTTGAGAATTGGATGGAAAAAATCACTACTACTCCTATTAAGATGAATGGTAGGATTAATCCGGAAACATTATTACTGGCCGTTTATTAGCATTGTTACTGTTTCATATAAATACAGTATCATGAACAAAACTAATATTGATCAAGCATTAGCAGCACTAGGGGACGCACTTAAAAGCGAAGAGCCGCAAATAAACATGCTACAGCTCATTCCTCAAATACCTGATAGAGCGTTATCAGGTAACCACATTACTGGCGGCAAAATAGTTAATTTTGCGAGTACAGGTATTAGTGATACAGCAAGCCAACCTAGACTAAAAGTAACGGATAATGCTGTTACTGTTGAAAATTTAAACATTTCAAATGTTGTATCAGATATTACATTTAACAAAAACTTAAACGTTGAAGGCACTGCTAAGATAAAAAACTTAGAAGTAGAAAACTTCAATGCTGATATAACTTTAAATCAAAACAATCCTATCAAATTCGAAGGACAAATTGATGGAAAAGGTTTCCTTTGGAGCGGCAAAGATTATACAAAACAATTTGTTTACAATGCAGGAGATATTTTTAGTTCAGAAAGTATTAATATTGCTAAAGGCAAAGAACTCAAAATTAATGATGTTGTTGCATTAAGTGAAAAATCATTAGGTAATTCTATTACTGAAAGTAATTTAAAGCAAGTAGGCAGACTAAAAGGACTAATTGTAGACGGCAAGGCTGTTATTAACAATTACTTTGTATTTGACGCAAACAGTGATAGATTTGGAATAGGCACAGAAGAACCAAATGCTGCGTTAAGTGTTGCCGAAGATGATATCGAAGTAATTGTAGGAACAAAAGATAGTACAAGAGGAAGTGTTGGAACATTTGCTTCACATGATTTAGAAATTGTTACGGACAACACATCGAGAATTTATATCGGTGCAAACGGAAATATACTGTTAGGAAATAAAGGTGCATCACCTATACAGGTTAGTATACATGGAAAACTTGCGGTTAAGGTTAATACACCAGATCCTGACGTTGACTTACATGTAAATGGTGCAGTTAAATTTAATGGTAAATTACAAAAGTACGATGCAGAAAAACCAACTGTTGGAGAATTTAACAAAGGTGATATTGTTTGGAACTCAGAACCAGCAGTATCAAGTTATGTTGGATGGATTTGTATAAAGTCTGGTAATCCAGGTACTTGGGAACCGTTTGGTAAAATAGGACAACAATAATGTCAACAGATACAGAAAAGTTAAAAGCACTAGTAGATGCAATAGTAGATGCAGTAGGTGAAAGAGATATTAAGCCTGCTGATAACATTCAACATCTAAAATTTAATGAACCTGTAGCAGGAAAAGGTTTGCTATGGACTGGCAAAGACTACACTAAACAATTTGTTTACCAAGACGAAAATTTGTTTTCTTCAGAGAGTATTAATATTGCTAAAGGTAAACATATAAAGATTGATGAGCAGATTGTTCTGAGCAATGATACTTTAGGCAATAGTGTTACAAAAAGTAATTTAAAAGAAGTAGGAAAATTAAAAGGACTTATTGTTGATGGCGGAATATCTGTTAATAACTATTTGATATTTGATGCTAACAGTGATAGACTAGGTATTGGAACAGACGAACCTAATGCAGCATTAAGTATTGTTGATGACGGTGTTGAAATTGTTTTTGGTGCTGAAGATTATAACACAGGTAGTATTGGTACATTTAACAACAAGCCGTTGCAACTTATTACAGATAATACTTCTAGAATATCAATAGGCGTGGAAGGAAATATAACACTTGGTAATCGTAATAACGGTGAAATAAAAGTTAACGTGTTAGGAAGTTTAGGTGTAGATGTTAACAACATAGATACCAGAGCAAAATTACACGTCAATGGCGCAATCAAATATAATGAAAATATACACATGTCAGGAACAGAACAACCTTCCGGAGGTTCATTTACACCGGGAGATATAGTCTGGAATAGTAATCCAACATCTGGCAAGTTTATTGGATGGGTCTGTGTAAAAGCAGGAAATCCAGGTCTTTGGTCCACATTCGGACTTATCACTTAAACAACCATTTAAATAACTGCCATGGCACTAGTAATAGGAAATGGCGAAAGTAGAGCAGGAATAGATCTCTCAAGTTTTGGACAACGGTTAATAGTTGGTTGCAATGCTCTGCACAGAGATACTCATGTTGATCATCTAGTATGTTGTGATAGAAGGATGGTTGATGAATCTTTAGATAGTGATAATACGAAAAACACAAAAATTTACGTTAGACAAGACTATATAAATTTTTATTCTAAAGGAGATCCGAGAGTAACTCTTGTACCCCAATTACCATACAACGGTAATACAAAAGCAGATGCTCCTATACATTGGGGAAGCGGGCCTTATGCTGTTCTTGTAGCAGCAAATTTACCTGTACAAGAAATTATATTATTAGGTTTTGATTTGTATCCTAGTATATCTAATACCGTAAATAATATTTACAAGGGAACAAACAATTACTCTTCTAAAAAATCAAAACCTATAGATTATTCATTTTGGCAATACCAAATTGCAAAAGTTTTTGAATATTTTCCTAACAAGGAATTTGTAATTTATAACAAACCTGATTGGAAATTACCAACAACGTGGAATCGAAATAATGTTTCGGTAAAGTTTTTACATTCAAGTTCTTGACTCTTGCCTAAATAGAGCGTATAATTACTAGTATGTTTAACAAAGGACTTGGCGTCAACCCTTCTAATTCTGCCGCCCATATAATAAAGTAACAGGAGATAATTATGGGAAAACATTTAAGTACAAAACATTACGGACACAACATTGGTCTTTCGGCAGTATTCAGACAGCCTAATGCAGATCATTCACACTGTCATTTGCTACACGGATATAGTTTAGCATTTACATTTACATTTGGTTGTGATGAACTAGACAATAAAAACTGGGCAGTTGACTTTGGCGGACTAAAGCCTTTGAAGAAATGGTTAGAGGATCACTTCGATCATAAAACAGCGATTGATAAACACGATCCACACTTGGATACATTTTTAAAATTACAAGATATGGATCTAGCAGAAGTTGTTATTATGGATGGTGTCGGCGCAGAGAAATTTGCCGAACACGCATTTAACTTTGCTGACAAACTAGTACGTGAAATGAGTGACAACCGTTGTTACTGTGTTAGAGTAGAATGTGCTGAACACGGAGCAAATAGTGCTATCTATGAAGCATAAAATTAGAATTATTGCAGGACCTTGTCAACACGAAACACTAGAGCAAAGTTTAAGAATTGCTGTAGAATGTAACCGTGTATGTAACAAGTACGGCGTCGAATACATATTCAAAGCAAGTTTTGATAAAGCAAATAGATCGAATCTAAAAGGTATTAGAGGCCAAGGACTTGTAAGCACATTAGAAGACTTTAAATTTTTAAAACAAAAAGTTGGTATGCCTATCACTACTGATGTGCATAACATAAATGAAATTTTAAAAATTGGAGCATACTATAATGATACTATCGATGTGTTGCAGATACCTGCATTCTTGTGTAGACAAACTGACTTGGTACGTGCAGCCTGCAAAACAAAAAAGATTGTAAACATCAAAAAAGGACAGTTCCTTGCACCTTGGGACGTTGAAAACATTTTATCTAAAACAGAAGGTGCTAAAGAAGTTTGGATAACAGAAAGGGGAACAAGTTTTGGATATAATACTTTGGTCACTGATTTCACTGGCCTTCAGTTTATGCTGTCTAATTATAACGTTCCCATTGTTTATGACATTACGCACTCGGTTCAAAAACCCGGAGGTATGGGCACTAGCAGTGGCGGTAATCGTGAGTATGTGCCTGGCTTGGCTCGTGCTGCATCTGCAATGGGTATAACAAACTTCTTTTTAGAAGTACATGAAGATCCTGATAACGCACCTAGCGATGGACCTAATGCATTATACCTAAAAGACTTTAAAAAAGTAGTAGAAGATATAGTTAAATATTCTTACACAAACTAGGGGACGAGGTTAAATGGACCCGGAACAACTATCTAAAGAACAACGTAAAGCATACAAATTACGTAGAAAATTTGAAAAAGAACAATCTCGGGCTCTTAAAAGAACAGGTGGAGAGCCGCGCCCTATTGAAGCATCAAATATCTTATGTGTACGCTTCGGTAACAAATATTCTATCTCTTATGTAGAAAAACTAAGAAATATGATTGATAGGCATACTACTGTTCCTTATACATTATATTGCCTTACAGATGATCCT
>Ga0213867_1000208_pt1 | contig 27362 bp, 27 predicted proteins | sample PICome_12_FD_160120 | JGI IMG/M metagenome (GOLD analysis project Ga0213867, IMG submission 160120) | Coastal seawater microbial communities near Pivers Island, North Carolina, United States - PICO540 | ecosystem: Environmental > Aquatic > Marine > Coastal | place: USA: North Carolina... | reverse complement strand
TATATGACGAGTTTATGAAAGACCATGCTATGAACCAACGTAGATTTCACGGAGACCAAGATTGGATTTTTGAAATGGTTGGTCCTAAAAAACAAGATTGGAGATTTTGGCCAGACGAATGGATCTTAAGTTACAAATGGGAAATGCGTGATAGAAATGATTTGCATAAACCGTCCGGTCAACCTCGCAACTTTAGAGAAAAGAAAGATCCTAAACTGTTGCCTAAAACTTGTGTAGCAGTTTTTCACGGTGAACCACACCCTCACCAATGCCAAGATAACTGGGTGAAGGAAAATTGGAAATGAAAAAATTTATATTTGATGTAGACGGAACATTGACACCAAGTCGTGGACAAATTGATTTAGAATTTAAAATGTTCTTTAATACATTTTGTTTAACTAATGATGTATATCTTGTTACAGGTAGTGATAAACCTAAAACTGTAGAACAAATAAGCGAAGCAACTTATAATCTAGCAAAACGTGTATACAACTGTTCAGGTAGTGAAGTATGGGAAGGTAGTAAACAAATTAAAGTAGACGATTGGAAATTACCAAGAGATGCTCGAATATGGTTACAAGATAAACTAGAAGAAAGTAGTTTTCCGTTACGCACAGGTCTACATATTGAAGAACGATCAGGTATGGTAAACTTTAGTGTTGTAGGACGTAATGCTACAATGGGTGAACGTAAATTATATGTAAAGCACGATATTGAAAATAATGAACGTAATTTAATTGCTGAACTGTTTGAAGAACGTTTTCCAAAAATACAAGCAAAAGTAGGTGGAGAAACTGGAATTGATATTTTTCCTTTAGGTAGTGATAAAAGTCAAATACTTGTAGATTTTGATCCCAATGATGAATTACATTTCTTTGGAGATGCAATGCATCCTGCAGGAAATGACTATCCTTTGAAGAAAATAATGCTTGACAATGACTTAGGAATCTGCTATAATGTAAGAGATTATGTACACACATGGGAACTATTAAAAACATTATGATTAAACGTATAGGCTTTGCCTGCAAATATATGCACCCCGATCAAACGCAGAAGAAAAAACTACTAGAAGAAATTCAACGACCACTAAATACTCGTAGCACAACAGTACAGTGGCTTAATAGGCAGACACGTGAAGTTGCTGAAGAACGTTTGTGGGATATCATGGTTCACAATATACAATCGTATATGAACCTTATTACCTATGTAGGAGGATTACCAAATGAACTACGTATGGTTAGACTGGGTAGTGATGTGCTACCGGTATATACGCAAGCAGATTGGTCTTACTTTTGGCAGAAGCCCGATGTACGTGCCTACTGCGAGAAAAACTTTGCTAACGTCGGCAAACAGGCAAGAGCCCTCGATGTCCGACTATCGATGCACCCAGGCCAATTTACTGTACTTGCAAGCGACAACGAAGAAATAGTTGAGAGGAGCATAGAAGAATTTGAATATCACACCGATGTCATCAGGTGGATGGGCTATGGACGCTCATTCCAGGACTTTAAATGCAACGTCCATATATCCGGCAGGAAAGGTCCAGCCGGTATCAAACACGCAGTTAACACAAGACTTTCTCAAGAAGCGAGAAACTGCATTACGATCGAAAACGACGAAAACAAATGGGGCCTCGAACACAGCCTTGAACTTGTCGACACATGTGCATTGGTACTCGACATACACCATCACTGGTGCCGTGAAGGTGAATATATATCTCCCACCGACGATAGATTTGCTCGCGTAATTGATAGCTGGCGTGGTGTACGTCCAGCAATACATTATTCATACAGTCGTAACGAACATTTGCCTGCAGACTTTGCACACAACACAATGCCTGATATGCCTGCACTACTAGAAGGCGGATACAAGAAAGCAAAATTACGAGCCCACAGTGACTACTACCCTAACAATGTAGTTAACGATTGGGCATTACAGTTTTTAGACTACGCAGATATTATGTGCGAGTCTAAATGCAAGAACCTAGCCAGTATTGCACTACATAAATACTTAACCAAAGGAGATATATGGCAGGACAAAGAGGACCAGCAGGCAAACCTAAACCAAAAAACTACAAAAGAGCTATTGATGGCGTAGAAATAAAACCATCAATGTATTATGGTGCTAAAGGTAAAATGCTATGTGGATCGGTAAACGGCGAAATGGTAGTTGACGAAAACGGTCAACCTATACCTTTTGCTTCTATCAAACATACAGAAATCTTAGGAGGATAATTATGAAAAATTGGATCAAAGCAAGAATGGAAGAGCGTACATCGATTGATGGAGCGGCTCTTATTGCATTAGGAATTATTGTTCTTATTGCAGGACCATTTGCTAAACTAGCGGCATATGCGGCTATTGCATATGGTGCATGGACTATTTGGAAAAAAGAAGACTAAATCTCGTCAATCCTTATATCAGATCCTGCAGGTAAGTTTAATATCTTACGCTGTTCAACACCTTTACGTTGAGCAAAACGCTTAGGATCACAATCTGGGCAAACGTGGACATAGAAGTTATCTAAACGCTTCGGGTCTACTTTGCCCTTTTCTCTTTTAAAGTCATTGTGGCATTCATCACATTGGAATAGAGCATAACTACGTATACGTTTGTATGTATGACTCTTTCCGGTCTTGCTCTTGCGAACGTAAAAACGTACTTCTTTTTCAATTCTTTTGAACATAACTGTATTTATTTACATTCGGATTATAAAAGATTACATAAATACAATAGGAGACAGTAAATGAGCGTGGTATTTTTAACAGATTCGGCTAAGGAACAGATGACTAACTTACTCAAAGATAACGACAAAACAGCAATTAAACTACAAATGCAAGGTGGTGGATGTGCAGGATTCAAGTACGATTGGGTAATGGCAGATGAAGTAGAAGAAGGCGATGAAGTTATAGACCTACTAAATGGTAAGTTTATTATAGACAGTACTAGTATCATGTACTTACTAGGCTCAACTATTGATTATAAAAAAGAACTATTCGGTTCATACTTTGATATTAAAAACCCTGCAAGCACAAGTAGCTGTGGTTGTGGTGAAAGCGTAGGATTTTAAAAAATGGCAAAACAAGATATTTATTTAGGTGTTGAGGGTAACGACGGTACAGGTGATAGTATACGTGAAGCGTTCCGTAAAGCAAACGAGAACTTCACAGAACTATATGCTGTGTTTGGACAAGGTGGAACAATTAGTTTTACCGCACTTAACGATACACCAACAGGAATTACACCAGGTGGCGTATTAATTGGTAATACAACTGGTACTGAAATCCTAGCTAAAACGCTTTCAGCAGGAACAGGTATTAGTATTGACAATTCAAGTGCAAGTAATATTACTATTACTAACACTGGTGCTAACATTAACGCTGACACAAGTCCAATATTTGGTGGACCTGTAAGTGGTAACCAAGTTTATGCTATTGGTAAAATTGCTACATCACCAGAAGCTATTGCAGAATTTAATACTACACATGGTAGTGCAATTACAATTAATGATATTGTAACAGATAAAAAATTCCAAGATCAATACTACGCACCAAACACAACCTTTGAACCAACAAAACCTGTATATGCTAGATCAGAACCTGCAAACGCAAGTGAGTACACTAAAACTATTGCAGAATATAGAGCAGGTAATGTTGTAATTAACAATCATGGGTTTGATTGGAGTATTAACGGAACTAAATGGAAATATTCAACAACAGGTTCAGCGCCAAACGGATTAACAAATTCTACAGATTATTATGTAAGATGGGTAAGTGAAGATCAACTAAGTTTACACTCTACTAAAGCAGAAGCACAAAACAATAACGATACTACTCGTGTTAAAATTAATATTGCACTAGGTACACAAACATCAGTAACAGGTACAGACATTGTTAGAGATACAGCGTACGATGATGCATATTACGGCTTCTACAAAACAGACGAAACTTTACCTAGAAGTGCAACTGTAAGACGTCAAGGTGATGACATGACAGGTGCATTATACTTGCATGATCATCCAGGTGACTTAGCAGGAATAGACACTGGTGATATAAAAGACAAACAAGCCGCAACAAAATTATATGTTGACAACAATAGTTACAGTTCAACAGAAGATATATTTGTAACTAAACAAGGTGACGACACACAAGCACGTACTCCGGTAGGACTTGAAGGACGGGGACTAGGATACGCATATGGTAGTTTAAAAGCCGCTCTAATGAAAGCGGAAGAAGTTATTGAAAGTGCTCCTATTGAACCAGGTGCTTATAGACAAACAATTACATATAATAATGGTAAGAATATTTCGCTTGTTACAGGTGTAGGACCAACAACACAAAACACTGCGGCCTACCATGCACAAACTTACCTAAGAGAAAACAAAAGATTTATTCAAAAAGCAGTACTTGATTATGTAAACGATACATTTCCAAATCTTTCTTATAATTCAACAAGTGTACAAAATCCAAACGCAGAAGCAATTCTAGCACAAAACAAAAAGTTTATCCAAGAAGAAGTAACATACTGGATTAATCACAATGTTGGAAACGCCGGAGGTGCTGGTATATGGAATAACTTTGATTACAGTAGTGCAAAATGTAAACGTGATGTAGGTTATATTGTTGATGCATGGATTAATGATTTATCAAGAGGCGGAAACATTGAAACACGCAGAATGGCCGCAAGTTATCTAGCAGGCATGCAAAATGCTGTAGGTGTTGCAGGTTTAGGTACTGCTGATCAGATTGCACAAACAAACGCGGCAATTGAATTTGCAAGAGATCTTGTTGTAAACAACGTATTATCTAATACAGCGTATTCAAGTAAGCAAGGTACATTTGTTGTTGATGATCAAAATTTAACAGCAAACAGTTTCCAATTTTATATTGGACGCAGTAGTTATGCAAACGTATATGTAAACGGCGGTACAGTAACTAAATCAGATGCCACAGTATTACCGGTAAGCACATTTGCTTATAACGAAGCAACAGGTATTGCTAGTATTACAACTGTTGGTAATCACGGATTAAGTGCAACTAATGTTGTGACACTTGCAGGCATTAATGTTACTTGTACATTTGAAGGATCTACAGTAGCAAAAGTATACCCAGAAAGTTTACCACAGGTTATTACATCACTTGCATGTGAAAGTGGAACAGGTGTTAATGATGTTGCAAATAGAGCAAGCACATTAACAAGTGTAATTACAAATGTTATAACTAATGGACTTAATTCATTAGTAGCACCAGAGCAACCACCTGTAGTAGACAACACATGTGAACGTGACGTTGGCCTTATTATTGATGGAATGATTATTGATATTGGTAACGGTACAAACAGTAACTACAACGCTATACAAGCGGCTACACGCTACTTTAGTACAAGTTCAGGTGCTAGAGCACGTATTAGTCAAGGACAAGAAACTAGAGCGGCTATGACAAAAGCTAAAGCTATTGTTAATAGTGTAGTACAAAATATTGACTTACTAACACAAAGTAAAAGATTTGCTGTTGAATCAGATAACTTAACAACAAATACATTCCAAGTAGCTGTAGGTACATCAACTGTTGTACACACATACGTAAGTGGTGGTACTGTGACATTTGGTGGTAACACATTTAACATTAGTGGTTTTAATTACGACAATGTTACAGGTAAAGGTATAATTACAACGACCACAGGACACGGTTTAGGTGCAGGTGATATTGTTGTACTTGATAGTATTACATTTGAATGTACAGGCTACGAAGGTACTAAACTGTATCCTACAGATTATACAACACTTATTCCACAATGGTTTGACTCTTCTATTAACGATGTATCAACACAAGTTAAAGATGCTCTAAATGCTAAATTTGATATTATACTTGACATTTTAGAAAATGGATTCGCCGCTAGAAATAATTACACACTAGTTGAAGGAAGTACATACACAATTGACTTTGGCAATGGTACTGGTAATGATAGTACTGACCAAGGTGTTAATACTAACGTTGATATCCTCCCAGGTAAAATTATTGTTGGTAAGACATCAGGCGCTAGAGGACGTATTGTAAAATACACAAGTGGTGTAGACTTAGGCGGCACAGCATATGATAGATGTGAAGTTGTACTAGTTGAGCCAAGAGATTTTAGAATTGGTGAAGAACTAGAATACGGTAACGGAACTAAAGAGAAACAAATTACTGTACACGTTGAAACAGGTATTTACTACGAAGACTATCCGTTGAAAGTTCCTGCTAACGTATCTATTAAAGGTTCTGACTTTAGACGTTGTCAAATTAGACCTGCTCCAAGAATTTCACAATCACCTTGGGCAAACACTTATTTCTATAGAGACAAGTTACTAGACAATTTAAAAATTACAGACTATACAGGTGCAGACTTAGCAACACCACAAGCAATTACTATGACAGGTACTAACGAAGCTGGCGGTGTTATCACAGTTACTCCAGCAGACAACATTGCTCCTATTGCATGGGATGGTGCTTGGTTCTACACAGACAATGGTGCTGTTGGACTTATTAGTAATGCTGATGGCGGAAGTAGTTTTGACGTTACACTAACAACAGACGTACTTCCAAACCTAAGTGGTATTGCAAGCGGTGCTTGGCATGTTAAACAAACACGTAACTACGGTTACCATTACTTAACTGACCCAGCTGATCCAACAAGTACACCTAAACTGAATAATCAAATGGATGTGTTCTTAATGAACGATGCTACAAGATTAGCAAACATGTCATTCCAAGGACACGGTGGATTTGCACAGGTACTTGATCCAGCAGGACAAGTTCTAGTTAAATCACCATACACACAGGTTTGTGGATCGTTCTCAGGAAGTGTAAACAAACAAGCCTTTAGAGGTGGTATGTACATTGACGGATTTGCAGGTAACTTAGAAACTAAGATTACAAGCAAAGACGACAACTATACACTTAATGTACAATCAGATGCAGGTACAGGTTTAAGAATTAGAAAACCACAAACACCTGCTCCATTCTTTATTAATGGTGTACGTTATCAAGTTGATGCTGTTTCAGATTACGATGGCGGAACAGGTACAGCAAAATTATTAATTAACAAACTTTCAAATGAAGGTAATGGGTATACTGATACATCATTCCCTCAAGCAATTTATATTCAAACAGCTGGTAACAGAAGTATGTTGGCAAACGACTATACTCAGGTTAACGATTTAGGTTACGGATTGTTCTGTAACAACGCGGCACTGTCAGAGCAAGTTTCAACATTTACTTACTATAACCATACAGCATTCTTTAGTAACAACGGTTCAGAGATTAGAGCTCTTAACTGTTCTAACGCAAATGGTAACTTTGGTTTAGTTGCGGCAGGATCAGATCCAAACGAAACTGTTGACCAAATCACAACACTAAGAAATATGCAACAGCCTGGTAAGGTGTTCAATGATGAAACAAACGTATATGGGTTTGGTACATTTGCACACGCGGCTGGATCATTTAGTATATTTGTTTATGACTGTGATTACATGCCTTATCCAAACAGTTTGATCGACATTTATACAACTACAGGTGTAACTACATACGAAGTTACAGCAACAAGTATTGTTGCAGTACCAACAAGTAACATAGGTGGATACACAGGTGCAACAGGTCCGACAGGACGTAAAGGTGCTAACTTACCTATCTATAGATTAAGTGTGTCAGGAGATACTGGATTAGAAACAGCAATCACAGGTGCACACAATCCTACGCCATCAAATGACACAAGTGCATACGCTGTTCTAAGAATGAACAAAAACCACTTGTTAGATGACTTAACTGGTGTTACAGCAACAAGACCATCTACTGCGGTAATCTTTACAGAGAATCCAAATCAAGTTTACAGAAGTATTAGTTTCAACAACCAAGATGCAGATGGCACAGCATTAGCATCAGATAGATTCCAAGTTGTTATGGATTCACCATTTAGCCACTTAAACTTAACACTTAGAAATACAGAAGCAAATCAAAATACATATGCTGGTGTAGGTTCAACAATGGGTGCAACAGTAGGTGACGTTGTAGTTGCTATTGAAAAATTAACAGCACCACAGATTGCACGTATTAGTAACAATGATATGATCTTTACTCATGCTGGTAAAACACATATTGTTGCAAACTATACAGACAGAGGTGATTATGCTACAATTGAACTTAATGAACTAGCGGCTTCGAACATTAACAGTAATAATGGACTATATACTGGTTCAGGAATTGGAGCAGATTTAAGATTTAGTCCTGCGGCAACAAGAACTATTCCGTTATCATTACAAGACGGTGAACCTGGTACAATTACAGTTGGTATTTCAACACTAAGAGCTAACGGACATGACTTTGATAAAATTGGTACTGGTGGATTTAACACTACTAACTATCCAAGTATTATTTACGGACAGCCAACTATTAGTGCTAACCAAGATGCTGAAGTTAACGAAAGAGGCAAAGGTAGAGTGTTCTTTGCAAGTACAGACCAAGATGGTTTCTTCCGTGTTGGTAAGTTCTTTAGTGTAGACCAAGGAACAGGTACAGTTACATTTGCGGCTTCAATTGCTATCAGTAACTTAGACGGATTAGGATTTAGACAAGGTGTTAGAATTCAAGAATTCAGTAATGACGACACAATGGCTGATGGTGATCCGGCGGCAGTACCTACAGAATTTGCTACAGAGAAATTTATAGAGAAAAGATTACACTTTGATAGAGACGGTGTAATTATTACAACTGGTACTATTGGCCCGGGAGCTATTGCTAGAGATGGTACTACTCCAATAACAGGAAATATCAATGCTGGTAGTAATAAGATCTACAATCACAGTGATCCGACTAATCCACAAGATGTAACCACAAAATCATATGTGGATGCTAGAACACCATTTGATACAGAAGCAATTGGTACTGACATTGGTAACAGAGCAAACAATGACATTCTAATGTTCCATGGAGGACTTTATGATAATCATACTGTTACAGGTGATGTTGTGTTTACAAGTAATGGAAGTAATGTTGCAACAGCGGCAATTAGTTCAGAAGTAATTGTTAACGGTGATGTAAGTCCAACAGCAGGAATACTACAAAGTAAACTTGCTATGCAGGCCGCAACTACAAGAGCTAACGCAACAGGTATAGCACAATCAGATCTAGGACTTGCGGCATTTGATGCTGATGACTTTACAGTAACAGATGGTTGGGTAACACTAGCCGCAAGTGCTGTTGACTTTGCTGACTTACCAGATATAGCACAAAACACAGTATTTGCTAGAAGTGCCTCAGGTACAGGTGATGCAAGTGCAATTAGTTTTGCAGATATTGTTAACACTGGTGGTTCGTTTACTACAACAGGTGTTGCTGATAGAATTGTTAAAACAGGTGCAGATGGAAGTATTGATGCACAGAAATTTAAATTAGACAATTATGATATCTTAGATCAAACTAACTTAACTATGACAATGAAAACACCAGGTGGTGCTACAGTGCTTAGTACAGTTGGTACAGTTCCAAGTAACACAACTACAACATTCCCAGGTACAATACAAGTAGGTAATACAAGTGCATCAGCTTCGTTCTTCCAACAGAACAGTAGCTATGGTGATCCAAGTGATGCTACACAAAACTCTCCAAGAGTTGCGTCAGACTGGATGTACACTTCATTTATTGAAGCGCCAGGAGAAAAGACTAGTTCAAGTACAGGTATTGGTATTGGAGCAGGTACAGGATTTAGTAGTGCAGGTGAAGTTGCTATTGTTGCTAATAATAATACAGCGGCAGTAGTATTTAAACAAGCGGCTATGACTCCAAGTACTAACGGTGGATACGATATAGGTACAAGTGCATTAAAATTCGGTACATTCCACGGAACTGCCACAGCGGCACAATACGCTGACTTGGCTGAGAATTACTTAGCTGATGCAGAGTATGAAGCAGGCACTGTTTTAGTATTTGGTGGTGAACAAGAAATAACAACTACTATGCATAAAGCAGATAGAAAAGTTGCTGGTGTTGTTTCAACTAACCCAGCACACTTAATGAATAGTGATTTACACGGAGATTATGTTACAGCATTAGCACTACAGGGTAGAGTACCTTGTAAAGTAATTGGTGCTGTTGAGAAAGGTGATATAATTGTATCTAGTGCAATTCCAGGTTACGGTATGGTGCAGAACGATCCTACAGTAGGAACTGTTATTGGTAAAGCAGTTGGAACCAAAGACGGAGATGAACCAGGGTTCGTTGAAGTTGTGGTAGGGAGAGTATAATGGCTATTCAAGTAATTAATATTGGAACTAGTGCAAACAAAGGTGATGGTGATCCATTAAGAACAGCGTTTAAAAAGATTAACGAAAACTTTGCTGAATTAGATGTAACAAATAAAAACAGAGATATTAACGGATCTGTATTTGCTGACGATAGTACATTACTAGTTGATGCTGTTAACGGAACAATTACAGCGGCAGTGTTAGTTGGTACACTACCGGCATTGAACGGAAGTAATCTTACAAACTTAACTATTCCAGCACAGACGTTTGCCTCACTTACAAGTAAGCCAACTACACTAGCTGGTTACGGAATTACTGATGCGGCAACTTCTGCACAAGGTGCATTAGCGGCAACTGCATTACAAGCGGAAACTATTACATTAGCAACATTAAAAACAGAAGTGGCGGCAAGTGCCGACTTTGCCGACTTCCAAACAAGAATAGCGGCGTTATAAGGATAAAGATATGGCAAACAGAATACCACTTATAGTTGATAGAGACGATAGCAACAAACTAAAAGAATTACCAATAGGTGATAATTTAGACTTAACAGGCTCAGGTATTACTGGAGCAGGAATGATTTCTGCAACAGGACTTACACTTGCTGGAGTTAACTATAATCCTTTTAGTGGAAGTTGGAATGACTTAGCAGACAAACCAACTGTAGCCGCAACTACAACAGACTTACCAGAAGGTACTAATCAATACTTTACAAATGAAAGAGTTGATGACAGAGTAAATGCTATCCTAAGAGAAGGTAGCGGAATTGATATTACATACGATGACTTAAATGGTACAATTACTATTACCTCAACAGGTGGTGGCGGTGGTGGTGCAGGAGGCAGTGGCATTGTTACTGACTTAACTGGACTAGCATCAAGCAATGTACTTAAATGGAATGCAAACGCAGGACAAGATAATAACGGAGCATGGGTAAACAGTTTTATTAACTATAGCGAAATTGTTGGGACTCCTAGTTTAGCCGCAGTAGCAACAACTGGCAGTTACAATAATCTTACAGACAAACCAAATTTAGTTACTGATATAAGCGATTTGTCAGATGTAGATACACAAGGTACTCCACCATCTCCTGGACAAGTATTAAAATGGGATGGACTTAAATGGGCACCAGCAAACGATGCTACATCAGGTGGCGGAGGATTAAACGCAGATACACTCGATGGATTCGACAGTCCTTACTTTTTAGACTACGCAAATTTAACAAATCGTCCTACATTATTTGATGGTAACTTTAGTTCGTTAGTTGGATTACCTACTACGTTATCAGGTTATGGCATTACTGATTCTATCAGTGCAAATCAAAGTTATACGCAAAACGGTAGTGTAACATTTAACTCAGATACTGGTATAACTGTAGGTACAAACAATAATATTAAACTACGTGTAGACAATGCCGCAATTATTGAAAGCACAGTTAACGAACAAGATTTAGATATTAAAGTAACACCATTAACAGGCGTTGAAACAGCAATTAAAATTGATACAGGAACAAAACGTGTTGGTATATTTACAACTACACCTTCGCACAAACTTACAGTAGCAGGTGATGTAAATGCTACATCATTTATTGGTAGTGGTGCAAGTTTATCAGGTATTACACTTAGTCAAGTATTAGCAGGCGGATCAGAAGTAAGTGATAGTGTAAGTTTTGGTAATGTTACACCTTACTCAACTAATGCATACAGTCTAGGAGCAAGTAACAATGTTTATGCTAACGCATATGCAACTAACTTTCATGGAGGTGGAGCTAACCTAACAGGTATTCCGTTAAGTGCATTAACAATTAGTGGCACTTTAGATATGGGTAGTAATGATATTACTACTACTGGTAAAGTATTGTTTGCCAATATGTATGCTACAGAAGGTGACTTACCAAGTGCAACTACATATCATGGTATGTTTGCTCATGTTCACGGCACAGGGGCAGGTTACTTTGCTCACGCTGGTAACTGGGTACGATTAGCAAATCAATCAGAACTTAGTGGATATCTAACAGACCTATCAACAACTAGTATTACTACATTGTCAGATGTAAGTATTAACAGTCCACAAGCAAACCAAGTAATAAAATACGTAGGTGGTATTTGGACTAACGCTACAGGCGGTGAGTCAGTTGGTAACTTTACATTTAGTACAAGTGTAATTGATACAGATGATTCAAGCGGTATTACAATTACTCCAGCAGTAACAATGAGCAGTGACCTTACAGTACAAAACGATATGACTGTAAATGGATCACTACAAGCAGAAACATTTGAAGGTACAGGCACAGGTACTCCACAAATTACTAGTGCAGGTTCAATTGAGCTTGTTGCAGAAGATGCTGTTAAAGTAACACAAAGTCCATTTAGACTAGCATCGTTTACAACTACAGAACGTAATGCTCTTACAGCAGTTAACGGAGATACAATTTATAACTCAACAACTAATAAGTTCCAAGGATATGCGAACGGCGGTTGGGTTGACTTACATTAAGGGGACACTATAATGAGTGAGAAAGAGTATATTGTAACTCTTAAAGAAGGTGTCGACTACGATGCATTTAATCAAGAAATGATTGCATCAACTGGCGCAGGAGAAATTCCTGGACGTTCAGTTATAGTAGCAGACGCTAGACTAGGTTCACAAAGAAATACACACTACATGTTAACTACTGATGAAGTAGAAACTCTAAAAAATGACAGTAGAGTTTTAGATGTAGATCTTCCACCTGATCAGAATCCAGATATTGAAATTGGTATACAAGCAGTGCAAATTGCTGACTTTGATAAAACAGCTAGTGATAGCGGTAACTATCGTGACTGGGGTAAAATTAGACACAGTTTCTTTGAACAAAAATATTCAAGTAATTCTACAACAACTAACCGCACATACGCAATGGACGGTCAAGGTGTTGATGTTATTATACAAGATAGTGGACTACAAGTTGATCACCCAGAGTTTTTTATGGATGACACAGCAGAATATGTTAGTACAGATATAGCAAGTGACAATACAAACAGTGAAATCTTTCCACAGTCAATGACAGTACATGGATTAAAGATTGTACAAGCAGGTGCAGTAGGTGGACAGTCAGCAGTACCAGACAACTTTACACGCAAGGTTGGTCAAGTTGTAAAACTATTAATTGATCCTACAGGTACACATATTAACCTTACACATCAAAAAAGACTTATTGCTACTCTTAAAGGTGATGCTGGTACATTCCATGCAGGATTTCCAACTGCACAAAGAATTGGTAACAGTGCAGGTTCAAGTTATTCACCTAACTGGTTACTTGATGAAAATATTAACAGCTACACAGGCTATCAAGCATTTCTAAATTCACATATGACTAACGATATGGTATGGTATAACAACGCAAGTGGACCTCAACCAACTACAAGCGATAGTGAAATTGAAGAAGTTATGGAACACTTGTTTCATACAATACATTTATTTGGATTGCCAGGTGCAACACCAGGAAGTGCCCAAGCATTAAATTGGGCCGCAACAAATTATGGTAATGACAGTTGGAAAACAACTGAACTACATTTAGCAATGAAAGAAGCAATTGACGCAGGTAAATTTGATCCTAGTGGTTATGCATCTAGTTGGGCAACAAATGCAGAGTATGCAGAAATTGCCTACAAGGAATATATGTACTTACTAAATTGGGGTATGTGGGATATGAGTGAGTTTTGGAGTGGCGGAAGTCTTGCTCCTGAATGGACAGATGATATGCGTACACCTGCAGGTATTAGAACAAATAACCCACAGGGTTATCAGCTTTTCAAAAAATACTTTATGCCGGTTTTATGTAAGCCTAGTTTTGAAACATTAAAAAGTATGTTCAAAGGAAACGATCAAGGTAACTTAGAATATGTAGCAAGTAGTGGTGCAAACAGAGTACACTTAATCCATTGGGGAGACGAAAGTGGATTAGGTTTTTCACAATCTGGTAATCATTATAGAGACTATGACGGACACGGAACACATTGCGGAGGAACAGCAATAGGTAAAAACTTTGGTTGGGGAACTAAAGCAAGAATCTTTTCTGTCAAAGTAGCAGGATTAGAAGGCAGTGGTGATGCTGGCACTGGTATTAGTATATCGAATGTATACGATTGTATAAAACAATGGCACAATAATAAAGACGCAGATCCTATTACAGGATTAAAGCGGCCAACTGTTGTAAATGCTAGTTGGGGATATAGCAGTAGTATCGGTACTAGTATTAATAACATCACAAGTATAATCTATAGAGGCACAACTTATAACAGTGGCAATGATGGTAGTTTTGGTAACACAACACACATGAGAGATACTTATGGGTTTTATCCATATTTTGCCAGCGGATCTTATAGATATCCAGTAAGGGTTTCAAGTGTAGATACAGATGTAGAAGAATGTATTGCCGCAGGAGTACACATATGTATTGCCGCAGGTAACAACAGTTTTAAAGCAGATGTAAGCGGTGGACTTGATTATGATAATATTGTATTTTCAAGTTCGTCAAACAATTATTATCATAGAGGTAGTTCACCTTACAGTGACAATGCATTTATGGTAGGGTGTATGGACAGTACACCAGAAAATGAAGCAGGAAATATAGAAAGAAAAACAGGATTTAGCACAACAGGTCCAGGAGTTAATATATTTGCGGCTGGTGAGAATATTGTTAGTGCAACTAGTACAACAAACAAATTTGGTGCACCTGCCTATTTTGATGGTGGTGGGTTTAAGCAAACTAATATCAGTGGAACAAGTATGGCAAGTCCACAGGTATGCGGTGTAGCGGCATTGTATGCACAAGCAAGTCCTGAACTTACACCAGCACAATTACAATCTAAAATACAAAAAGATGCAAAAGCAATTTTAAAAGACGAAAATAATCTTACCAACTACGGTGATACCACAGACATATGTGGTGCTGAAAATAGAATGTTGTTTAACAAATATAATCAACAAAAGCCATTTACCAGTAACATTGTAGCAATGAAGAAGCGATAAATATAGTATAGGAGACTTACATGGCAATACAAACTATCAACATCGGAACTATTGCAAACGACGGTACAGGTGATGATCTACGTGAAGCGTTTGTAAAAGTAAATAGTAACTTTACAGAACTTAACGCTAGAAGTACGGAATCAACTACAGTTGCAAACTTAGGTAGTGCAGGTGAAGGAATATTTGGCCAAATAAGTGGTACTGAACTACAGTTTAAAAAGATTGTAGCAGGTACAGCAATATCACTTGCCGCTGATGCTAACGCTATTACCATTAATAGTACAGCAACAGGCTTACCTAGCGTACAAATATTTGCAGATAACAACAATATTACATTAGATTCTAACGGTAACGCACTAACACTTGCAGGTGGTGGAACTACTACAACAAATTTAAGCGGAACAACACTTACAATCAGTAGTGAAACTTCTGTACAAACTGACACAGATCCTAAACTAACAGCAACACTTAACGCACAAACAAATAATATTATTAATGTTGGTAACATGACTGGTAATGTGCATGGTCTTGATATTAGAACATTTGACGGACTACAACAGTACCTTACATTAAATATGGGAGAAGCAGTTCCTACAGTGTTTACTAGTACATTAGAATATCTAGCACATAATCTAGTAATTGATTACGATGATGGAAGTGCAACGTTCACAGCATCAACATCAGTTGAAGCAGATATGGGAACGCTATAGGAGTGTTGAATGCCGCATGCTAATTTATGGACGGTTAATCCAGGACACAATTTAGGAACCTACCAAGAAAGTATTACACAATCAATTCCTTTACCAGTTGTATCTGGTTGTACACTTACAGTTATTAGTGGAAAGCTACCTGGCGGTTTAAGAATTAGCGGCGATAATTTATTAGGTACTCCTTTCGAAGTTAAAAGATTAAAGAATTTTAGATTTGTCATTAGAGCAGTAAAAGATACTATTCAAGAAGATATGACTCTTCAATTAAAAATTAGTGGTGCAGATGCTCCAACATGGATAACAGCAGAAGGCCCACTACCACTTGGTCCTAACAATAGATTTTATATACTAGATAGTAGTCCTGTAGATTTTCAACTACAGGTAATTGACCCTGACTTGCCTGCAGGCGATAATATAGAATATTTTATTGGAGACAATGACGGAGAATTACCTCCAGGAATCGAACTAGGAAGAACTACAGGTAAACTTACAGGTATTGTTGAGCCGATACTTGCATTAGAAAAAAGAGCCTCTTCTGGATTTTATGATACTAATATATTTGGTACATACCCATTTGATTTTGGTGTAAAAAGTGCAAACGGTTTTGAAAGTTATTATTACGATACAACATTCTACGATTATAATATTCCTACACAAAGTCCTAAAAAATTAAATAGATATTATGAATTTGAAGTAAGTGCAAGTGATGGTGTTGTAATCACAAAACGTAAGTTTCAAATTTATCTTGTAGGAGACGATTTTTTAAGGACAGACAACACAATAATGCAATTAGGTACAGGATTGTTTACTTCTGATAATACATACCTAAGAGCTCCTGTATGGTTAACACCAGGCGACTTAGGTTATAGAAGAGCTAATAATTATGTAACACTATTCTTAGATGTTTACGATCCTACCAGTAACACTGGTATTATAAGTTTTACTGTAAAAGATTCAAACAATGACGGTAGCGTAAGTAAGTTACCACCTGGTATGAGTATTGATAGTACAACTGGTGAGATTGCAGGACGTATTCCTTATCAACCAGCAGTTACTACAGAATATAAATTTACTGTTGAAGCATTAAGACAGATTGGATCTAAAGAAGATACATCTACCGAACCTTTTGCAAACAACATAGGTGTTGGGCAATCGTGGAGTGGTGCAAATAATATAGCATTTACTGACTTTGCAGATAGTTTGTTTAACGGACTAGGAGCAACAGGTTGGATTGTGTTCAATGAAGTTCCTATAACAGAAGCAGACTCAGGTGACAACAAATCATATAAAGCAATTAACATTATTGGAAAGACTGTTTGGACTATAGAAAATGGTAGAGTAACATCTACATCAGATAATACTAACACAGTTAAAATTGAAGTAGGAAGTGTAGATTATTTACGAGGATCGTTCTTAGGAACTATTGCAAACGTAGGTTATAAAACATATGATGCATTTGGTGCAACTGTATCAAATAAAGTTGTTACTATGTCTTTTTATAGTTTTGAAAAAAGAACAACAACATTAACAAATCCTACTGTAGCAAAGAACAAAGAATTTACACTTAAACTTCTAGGCGAAATTGAAAGTGCAATTACATGGAATACAGCATCTACACTAGGAAATCTTAGAGCTAACTTTGTTAGTACACTAAATGTTAGTGCTACAAGTAGTGTGCCTAATGCTGTTGTGCTATATACATTGGATTCAGGAAAGTTACCACCAGGACTTACACTTGCTATTGACGGACAGTTACAAGGTAAGGTTAATCAGTTTGGTGAGCCGGGCAAGCCTGGACTTACAACTATAGATAAAGCTACAACACAAACAACATTTGATGGTGCTACAACAACCATTGATAGAAGTTATACATTTACAATTAAAGCACAAGATCAATTCCAATTTAGTGCTACAACTAGAACATTTACTATTACAACAACTGATCCTGATGATACTCTTTACAGTAGTATATCAATGGTTCCTATGTTAAAACAAACACAAAGAAATTCTTTTAGAAACTTTATATCAGATCCTACTATCTTTACACCAGGCAGTATTTACAGACCAAACGATCTTAGTTTCGGTTTACAACCTCAAATCAAAATGTTAGCCTATGCTGGTATTGAAACTAAATCAATTAGTGAGTTTGTTGCGGCGGTTGCAAAAAATCACAAGCGTAAACAATATAAAACTGGCGCTGTAAAAAAAGCTATTGCAAAAAATCCAGGAACCAATGAAACAGTATATGAAGTAATTTATGTTGAAGTAATTGATCCGGCAGAACCGGAAGTAGGCAAAGGCAAAACAAACAAAAGTTTTACTAACTTAACAAAAAACGAAGTTACAGTAGACCAAATTCAATTTAGTGTAACTGATGATAATACTGGAGTAGGCACAGGTCAAGGATTCTTTGACTTAGGACTACGTGGTGGAGATGGACTTAGTCCTGCTTCATCAGGATCACTTGCAATCTTTACAAGACTTGGTCCAATAAGCTTCAACCCAGGAGGCAGTATTACTGTTGAGCTACAAGACGGGTCAATAATTAGCAGTCAAAGTATTGATGATAGTATTAGCTCAGATCCATTTAGATTACGTCCTATTACTAATACAATTAAAATAGATAGTGATGCTATAAAAATTAGTGATAGTAAAGATCAAACAAAGTATATTAGTAACATTACTAACATGAGAGATAACATACGAGCAGTTGGAAAAAATCTACGAGAGTTTTATCCACTGTGGATGCGTACTTCTCAACAAGCAGGACAAGCAGAACTAGGCTTTAAACTAGCAATACCGCTATGTTATTGTAAGCCAGGGGAAGCTGATAGTGTGATTTTAAACATCAATAACAGTAATTTTAACTTTAAACAACTAGATATTGAAATTGAGAGATACAATATCGATAGTACAGATGGTAATAGTAATGAACAATATGTTCCGTTCGCAAACTACCAGTTCAATGTATAATGCTGATAAATAATAGCAACGAGAGGATAAACTATGGCAAGTAATATTAGTGATACAGGAATTAGTGCTGATTTTCCTATAGCGGGACAAGACAATGACTCGCAGGGATTTCGTGATAATTTCGCAACAACAGTGTCAAACTTTGCGGCGGCAAAAGCAGAGATTGAAGCACTACAAACAAACGGTGCAGTAAAGAATGCAGATAACAATTTCTTAGGAAATACTATCAACAATGTAAACTTTCAGAACACTACAGAAACAGGATACGTTGCTGGTGCTACTGTTAACACTAGTCAAAACATTAACCTTGACAATGGTGCGTACCAAGAATTTACAGTAGGTGCAGACATTACACTTACTTTATCTAATTGGTCAAGCACAGTAGCAAGAACAGGTAAAGTACGTTTACATATTAAAAGTGATCAAACAGCAGGTAGTTCAACTAATAGAACTATTACATTTGCAAGTAATGCAGGTGGAGGAACTATTAAAACAAATAGCAACTGGCCAACAAGTGATCTTACAGCAGTAATTGGTGCTCCAGCTGTTGGAGAACCTACTAAGTATTATGCTTTTGAATTTGTAAGTTATGATAGTGGTACAACTGTTTGGGCAGAATATTTAGGCATTTATCAGTAAAATGCTTCATCCGTTTCAAGAAGATACTTCTGAAATGACCGTTGCCCAGCTATACGACAAAGTAGCAGATCTAACTAAGAAGTATTTCCAAGCTAATAATCCTCAGGTAAAAGAGCAGATTAGTACATTTATTGAGTACTATAAGCAAGAAGCACTAATAAAAGAAGCAAAAGAAAAGCTAGAACGAGAAAAAAATCAACAAAATGGCGATTTAGATCTTGACAAACTGATTAATATCAGTTAAAATAAGTGTATGCTAATGAAAACAGACAAGCTAGGAATCCCGAGATTTACAAATCGTGATCTAGTTGATATGATCTATAGTGGTAATATCGACAAGTGTCATGTAGTTCTCTGTGACGCCAATGATGATATAGACAAATTTAATACAGTAATGGAAGAACAAGGTATGTCTCCATTGCAAAAATATATTCCACTAGATGTAGACGAAAAAACATTTGACGGTGTATGCCAAAGCGATTGGTTTATGCCTCAGAAGTATAAAGAAATTAATCCTAACAAATGGCTTGAAGCAAAGTTAATGGAGAAATATCAAATAGATGATCCTATTACTTTACGTGATACACATACATATGAATGGATCAGAGTAACTGAAGAACTTACAGAATATTTTGATCGTGGTATGTATCCACTATTACAGTATATGATATATCTTGTAGACTTTATGCGTGAGAATAACATTGTATGGGGTGTAGGTAGAGGATCAAGTGTAGCAAGTTATGTGCTATATTTAATTGGTGTACATAAGATTGATTCAATCCAGTTTGAACTGGATTGGAGAGAGTTCTTGAGATAAGTACTAATATAACGAAGGAGACTAAAATGGCAGTAAAGCAAACAGGTCGTAAGCAATACAGATCAATGCAGGGTAAACCTGTTGATATGGATTTGCTAAGACAAAGAAACGAACTAACACCAGCAGTGGGCAATGTTCGTGTAAATGCTAGAGGCGATGAACTAGGTCCAGGTGGAAAGATTATTAAAAAGCGTGAAGAAGTTTTACGTGATTACTATGAAGATAATGTTGAGCCTACACAGTTCGAAGCATCTGAAAGAGCACCTGTAGTAGAAGAGCCGGTAGCTGAAGCAACAGAAGTTGAAGCACCTAAGCCACGTTCTACTAAACCGAAAGCAGGCCAAACAAAAGCTGAAGCAAAAGAAGAAGCTGATGATTGGGTTGAAGACGCTGACGGAAACTTTGTAAAAAGAGGTGAATAGTTAATGGCTATGGATTATGAAGCAATGGCGGCAGGCAAGAAAGGTGTGCAAGGCACAATTACTGCTGATACAATCCGCCCTATCAAAAATAGAGTATTAGTACACAACATGCACTTCGGTGAACAGACTACTAAAGGTGGTATTATTATCCGAAGTGATGATGGTGAAACTAGAGGTATCTACCCACGTTGGGGGCAAGTACATTCAAAAGGTCCAGACAACAAAGATCCATACGAAGTAGGTGATTGGATCCTAGTTGAACACGGTCGTTGGACTAGAGGACTTGAAATTACATTAGCAGGCGAACCAATTACAATTAGAATGGTTGAAGCTGAAAGTGTAATTGGTTGGAATGATCAAGCACCTGATAATGATTTAAGAATTGGAGAAGAAATTGACTTCCACTCCGATAAAGCTAGACCTGAAGACTTTGTCCACTAATGGATTAAAGGCAAAATTAAGAAAGTTAGACGCAGTCTATCACATCACTGAAGACGTCCAAATGCGTTATAAAATAATGCAAGCGGAAGACGAAATCAAACACGAACTCAAAGAAAGAGACGAAGAAATTGAATAACGTAGATTTAAATAGATATAAAGACTTTGTAAAAGAAGTAACAAGTAACGAATCATTATCTAGTATGCAGATGTACAATCGTATGATTGATATTGAAGCAACAAGTGGTGGAAAACTAAACATGGCATCATTAATGACAGGTGCTATTGGACTATCAAGTGAAGGAGGCGAATTTGCTGAAATTGTTAAAAAATGTATCTTCCAAGGTAAACCTATGGACGATGAAACTGTATTTCATTGCAAACGAGAACTTGGCGATATTATGTGGTACTGGATTACTAGCTGTAGGGCTCTTGGTTTGGACCCAAATGAAGTCGTAGAAGAAAACGTGAATAAACTAAAGTCACGCTACCCAGGCGGTGAGTTTGATGTTCACTATAGCGAGAATAGAAAAGAAGGCGACCTTTAAATTGTTACCTATATTAACTGACGTAGACGGTGTCCTATTACAGTGGGAGCCAGCATTTACTGCATGGATGAATTCCAAAGGCTATGAAGTACAAACAGAAGGTGTGTACAAGCAATCTAAAAGATTTGGAATTGATCAAGAATTATCAGATCAACTTACAAATAGATTTAATGAAAGTGCATGGATGGGATATTTAGATCCCATGCCTGGAGCAGTAGAATGGATTGAACGTTTTGGTATTGAAGGATATACTTTTGAATGTCTTACTAGTCAAAGCGAAGATAAGTGTGCTGGAGACATTCGCAGATATAATCTTAAACAAGTATTTGGTGACGAAGTAATTACAGATTGTACTTGTATTGCAACAGGCGCTGACAAAGACGAACACTTAAAACAATGGGAACCAGGGCATTGGTGGATTGAAGATAAACCACAAAATGCTATCGCAGGATTAGAAGCAGGACACAACCCAATCTTAATTACCCACCCGTATAATAAAGATTTCGAACATAAAGGTATTGAAAGAGCAGATACCTGGGAAGATATCTTTAATATTATTCTTACCAAAAACGGTTGACAAATCGTATGTAATCGTATATAATCATATATAATAAACCAATAAGGAGTTATATATGAAATTTCCTAAGCCACAAACTAGCGGAATAGGTACTACTGGTGTAGCAGGAGTTACACTTATGGTATTGCATACTACAGGTTACATTACAGGATGGGCTTGGCCTATTTTATATGTCACGTTAATAATGAGTGCAATGGGTCAAGAAAATAGGAAGGGTTAAATGGCAATACACGGAATGATTGATTTAGAAACACTTGGGGTTGAACCTGATAGTGTTATAATCACTCTAGGTGCAGTTAAGTTTGATCCGTTTAGTGATGCTGAACCCAATCATGGTTTATATTTGCGTTGTGACATAGAAGAACAGTCTGAAAAATATAATCGTAGTATTGACGATAATACGTTAGCATGGTGGAGTAGACAAAAGCAAGAAATTCAAGACGAAGCCTTTGGTGATCACGATCGTGTAAATATGGATAGCTTAACAAAACAACTCAACAAATGGTGTGTTGGAGTTGATTATCTATGGTGTCAAGGTCCGTTATTTGATTATGCAATTCTACAAAACTTATACAAAAACATTGGCAAGCCTTGTCCGTGGAACTACTGGCAAATTAGAGATAGCAGAACGGTGTTTGCAATGATGCCAAGTGATCCACGTAAAGCAATACAAGAACAACTACACAATGCTCTAGCAGATTGTTACTATCAAGCAAAATGCTTACAACAAACATACAAACATTTCGGAGTTACTAAATGAAAGAATTATGGGTAGAAAAATATCGTCCTAATACAGTTGACGGATATGTATTTAGAGATGATGCACAAAAACAACAAGTAAAGCAATGGATTACAGATAAAACTATTCCGCATTTGTTGTTTAGTGGTAACGCAGGTATTGGTAAAACAACACTTGCAAAGATTCTTCTTAATCAACTAGAGATTAACGATCTTGATGTGTTAGAAATTAATGCTAGTAGAACAAACTCAGTAGAAGATGTACGTGATAAGATTGTAAACTTTGTACAAATGATTCCATTTGGTGCATTTAAGGTTGTACTGCTAGATGAGGCTGATTACTTGTCGCCGAACGCACAAGCGGCATTACGTGGTGTGATGGAAGAGTATCATACTACTGCACGTTTTATTCTTACTTGTAACTATCCAAACAGAATTATTCCTGCACTACACAGCAGGTGTCAAGGCTTTCATATTGAACGTATTGACCAAACAGAATTTACTGCACGAGTTGCAGAAATTGTTCTTACAGAAGGTGTTACTCCAGACTTGGATATCCTAGACACTTATGTAAAAGCAACGTATCCTGATTTGCGTAAATGTATTAACATGGTGCAAATGAATTGTGTTGACGGTGCATTAGTACCGCCATCTAAAGCAGACTCAGGTGATGCTGATTATAAGATTGAAATGGTTGAATTGTTTAAAGCAGGCAAGATAGGACAAGCACGTAAACTAGTCTGTTCGCAAGCAAGGCCAGAAGAGATCGAAGATATATACAAATGGTTGTATGACAACATTGATCTGTTTGGTGATGAAGAAAAGCAAGAAAGTGCAATCCTAATTATTAAGCAAGGACTTGTGGATCATACATTAGTTTCTGATCCGGAGATTAACTTGGCCGCAACCTTAATTAGATTAGCGAGATTATAAATGAAGATTTTAATATTTGGACTACCCGGTAGTGGGAAAACTACACTTGCAAAGCCTTTCGCAGAATTGATTGGCGCAGTACATATTAATGCAGATGCAGTACGTACACAATATGATGATTGGGACTTTACACCTGAAGGACGTATTAGACAAGCACAACGTATGCGTCACTTAGCTGATGGAGTAGTCATGGCTGGCAAAATTGCAGTTGCCGACTTTGTGTGCCCCACTGAGCAAGCACGTACAGAATTTTCTCCGGACTATACTGTTTGGATGGATACTATTGAAGAAGGACGGTTTGAAGATACTAACAAAATGTTTCAAACACCTACAGTCTTTGACTATCATGTAAAAGAGTGGTTTACTGATACACATCAACAACTTTCAGAAGTAGTTATGAACTACATGGAGAAACAAAATGTTTGATTGGCAAAAACCTACAACACAAATGCTAGGCAGATGGCAACCGTGGCATGATGGACATACAGAATTATTTAAACGTGCATTAGCAGAAACAGGACAAGTATGTATTCAAGTACGTGATGTGTTTGGTATAGTAGGCGACGATGCTGGTGCTGGAAGAACTGTAGCACAAACAGACAATCCTTTTACGCATGTAGATGTAGTAGAGGGTATTGTTGCAGGCTTAGAAAAAGCAGGTTATACATATAACGAAGAATATACTATTATGAAAGTTCCTAATATTGTAGACATTAGTTATGGTAGAGGTGTAGGTTACACTTTTACAGAACATGACCTAGGGAAAGAGATACATAATATTAGTGCTACAAAGATACGTGCAGAAATGCGAGATAAAGGAGAGCTATGACATACCTAGTTAACGACAACTGTATTAAATGTAAACACATGGATTGCGTAGAAGTATGTCCTGTAGATTGTTTTTATGAAGGTGAAAACATGCTTGTAATTAATCCAGACGAATGTATTGACTGCGGAGTGTGTGAGCCTGAATGTCCAGTAGATGCTATTATTACAGATCATCAAGATCCTAATAATGTATTTTATGAACTTAATCATAAATGGTCAAACACTTGGCCTAATATTACATCAAAAGACGAATCAGAAGTGCCAGCTGATGCAGAAGAATGGGCTAACGTAAAAGACAAGATGAAATATTTTTCTGAAAAACCCGGAGCAGGAGATTAATAGATGACAAAGCGTAGATTTAGAATTCAGGCAAGTAACTATGGTGGAGAACTTACCATTGGACAAGTTAGTAAAGAGTTTGTAGATTACTTTATTGACAAAGACGAATCGGACCTTATTGAAACTGTAACTAGTTATGAATGGGACGATGAAGACATGGGTGACAAAGATGCACCTAAGATTGCAGAAGATTTTAATGCATGGCATGACTGTGATGAACTAGAACATCTTAATAACTCTTATGCTGACGGTGAATGGGTTGTTAACGAAGTACCTGCAGATGGTAGTGATGACTACGGGTGGGATGAAAATGAACTTAGATTTGAACCGTATCACTTGTATGGTCGAGAAGCATATCATCAAGACAAAGACGAAGAAGGATTAATTCCAGTTCTTTGTTTTCATAGCGGAGAGAAAGGTGGCTTTGGTTCATGGTTTGTTGAAACCGAAGGCGAAGACTTTGATCCTAAGAAACTAGCATTTAGTTCAGTTGAAACTAGTGTGTCTGAAATTGTCGAAAACGTTTGGTATGATAAAGTAGAACTTGAAGCAGACTTTGACTACAACGACACAACAGGCAAAGGCTATTATGCTAGTGTTGGTTACTTCAATCCTAAGTGGCACGACAAAGAAGATATGTACACCCCAGAATATTTAAAAGAAAACGAATATTGGGAAGGGTTTGACGAGCAGGAGATTAAATGAAATTAAAATGTAAACATATATTACTAAGTTTTGATAAATCACCAAACAGTAGTCACGATAGACCTTTAGGTGTTGCTGTTGCTGATGCTGAACAATTAATAAAAGATATTAAAAGTAGTAAAATTAGTTTTACTGAAGCGGCGGCAAAACACAGTGCATGTGCAAGTGGACCAAGACACGGTGGCGAGCTAGGTTGGTTTAATGAAGAAAAAATGCATCCTGATTTTTCAGAGGCTGTAAAGGTAATACCAGTTGACGATATTGGTCCGCCTGTTATTACACCTTGGGGTGTGCATATTGTGTATAGGCAAGGTTAATGGGTCCTGAAGGTTCAAGTTTAAAATTTAGCGAAAACGGATGTGACTTCTGGGCATTGGATAATAGTTATTATAGAAAAGGCTATTTTGTTGACATTGGTGCTAGTGACGGAGTTACTGCTAGTAATACATACTTACTTGAAAAGTTTTACAAATGGCAGGGTATTTGTGTAGATCCAAATCCTGTTACATTAAAAAGTATGTGTGGTGCTAGAGATACAATAGTTAGCGACCTTTGTGTATATAAAGAATCAGGAAAAATATTACCCTTTAAATACTTAGGTGATCAATCACAATTTTATGGTTGGAATCTTCGAAGTGGTATAGATGGTATTATAAGCAAAGATATGCCCGTTAAAATGAACGATCATAAGGTGTTTACAATTACACTTACAGATTTATTAGAACTTTATAATGCACCTAATAAGATTGATTACATAAGCATTGACGTCGAAGGAAGTGAGCTTGAAGTATTAGCAGGACTTGATTTTTCTAAATACGATATTAAGATGTTTAGTATAGAACATGAAAACGAAGAAAATAGAGCAAAGATAGAGTGGACTATGTCTAGAAACAATTATACTAGAGTTGACTTTGATCAGCAATGTACAGAAGATAGGTATTTAAAAAATGGTTGATTATGAATATTACGATTGGAACAATTTAATAGACGAAGCACAACGTACTAAAATGTGTAATGTTGTAGATATGGGCATACGTGCAGGAAAGTTTTGGCATAACAGTCCTAAGTATCAAACAAACTGGAATGTGTTTCAAGACTTTACAGATTTAAAAATGAGTTTTATTTGGAGTGCATTTAAATACTTAGATAAAGAAGTACAAATTAAAAATGTACAGAGTTGGAGTTTTCAAACAAGTTTAAAACATGTTGAAGATAGAGATACTCTTTGGCATCATCACAATCATAATCCTGAAACAAAAACAGTAAGTGGTGTATACTATATGCACTTGCCAGAAGATGTAAAAGATTTAGAAAAAGCAGGAACAGAATTAGCACCTATTAGTCCAGAAGGTGAAGGTAACTTTTTTGTACCTTGGAAAACAGGACATTGGATGATATATCCAGGAA
>Ga0213867_1000205_pt1 | contig 27434 bp, 31 predicted proteins | sample PICome_12_FD_160120 | JGI IMG/M metagenome (GOLD analysis project Ga0213867, IMG submission 160120) | Coastal seawater microbial communities near Pivers Island, North Carolina, United States - PICO540 | ecosystem: Environmental > Aquatic > Marine > Coastal | place: USA: North Carolina... | reverse complement strand
CATATCATAATTTTCTCCACTGAAAATCTGTTTCTTACATTCTTTATTATAGTAATGGTCTAAGCGTTCTTTAGCCATTTCTATCATTTGCAAGGTTCTGACTGCTTCTTTGCATACGGGGACACTTGATTTAATATCATCAGCCACATTGACATTTGTGAAGCACGAGAATAAGCCGATTAGCTCTAATGCATCGCATTTGTTAAAGTGTTCAAACATGTCAGACATCATGAGAGGATGCACTTCCTTAATATTCCGGGCTACCTCAGCGCGGAAACCTGAAAAGTGGTCTTCATCCAATATTTCCTTCACTTGTTCCACTTGATACGACACGTAATTGGCTGTGTTGTCGGCCTCATGTCTCATTTTTTCAAGTTCCGACGCCAATGTCTTACTTTCCGCAATGAAATGTAGTTCCTCCTTTGCAAAATGGTTTTCCTGATATAAAGCCGCTAGTTCACGTTCCTTAGCTTTTCGCTGCTTATTCTTGAAGAAAGTCATTGTCTCTTCCAAATCGATAATCTTATACAGCACCTCCTTGGGTGTGCGAATATCATTTTCAATCTGATGGTTCATCTTGGAAAGTCGCTCTTCTGTTTCTTTAATGTGCTTATTCATATACTTCAAATGACCAGCTACTTCGTCTTGAATAGCACTCTTCTTAACAAATGCTACTGGGTCTTCATAATTTAGAATCATAGAATAGGAAATCTTCAATTTGGAAACGATTTTTTGAGGAACATTTCCGAGCATTTCCTTGTAATCAGTCATAGAAGGCATATCAAATAGGTTTGTAAGATGGAATACATGACCTACTGTATCATATCCACGCCTTCCTGCTCGACCTGCTTGCTGAGTATATTCATGTGGTAAGAGATAACGGTGGCTATGTCCGTCAAATTTCTTCAGTGAGGTGAACAACACTGTCTTCGTCGGCATATTCAATCCAACAGCGAAGGTTTCGGTTGCGAATAGAAACTTGATATAGCCCTTATCGAAAAGGAGTTCAATCATCTCTCTAAAAACTGGCAGTAGGCCTGAATGGTGAATACCTATCCCCTTTTCGAGAAGACGGACAATCGACCTGTATTCCACAAGTGACATATATTCTTTTGCATTAGGGAACCGGGACAAAATAGCGCGGCACTCTTTCTCCACGCGGTTCATCATAATAGACGGAATTAGGGAGTGGGTCAGTTCCTTGGCGAAAAGCTCCACATTCTTACGGGAATACACGAAACAAATTGCAGGTAGCATCTCATTCTCTTTAAGGTGTCCAACGACATGGTTTAACACATGTTGACGCTTAATATGATGTTTTGACCGCAGATGATATTGCACATCACTTAGCCGTTCATAATCCCTTGTTTCAAATCCCTCCTTTTCGGTATATAACTGCACAGGTTTATTGCAATACTTTTTCATAAGGTATCCCAACTGTTTATCTTTAACATTAAAGGCACTGTCAATGGCAGTGAGCCACATGTAATGAGTAAGCGGGACAGCACGCAGAGAAGTATCGCACAATACCACCTTTTTATCGCTTTCAGGATGAATGCTCTCAATCCACGAGGCAAACTTTTCGGGTGTAGCAATAGTAGCTGACAACATAACAAGTTGGACGTGTTCTGGTAGGAGCATGAAACACTCTTCCCATACAGTGCCACGGTCTGCATCGTTGATATAGTGCACCTCATCGAAAATAACACATGCCAACTCATTTTGAATGTCAATATTAAACTCAAGTTTGCTGTTTGGGTATTTCAAATTATGAAGATGATTACACAAAATTTCAGTGGTCATGATGAGAACATCCGCTTCGGGATTATCTTTGATATCGCCTGTGAGAATACCAAAACTCACGTCGGGAAATTTCTTCTGAAATTCGTAATATTTCTGATTAGAAAGAGCTTTAATAGGAGAAGTGTAAATCACTTTCTTGCCTTTTCCAGTAAAATAATGAATTGCAAATTCAGCTGGAACGGTTTTTCCAGACCCGGTAGGAGCAGTGACAAGACAGTGTCCACCTGCTTCCGTTGAAGCATTGGCACGCTTTTGCCAGTCAGAAAGTTCGAATGGAAAGAAATCGGTGCTGCTCATATCGGAATGTAATTATGTAGGTGTATTTTATTCAAAAAATCTATTTCAATTATATATGATATTCAAAGAAGAATATGTCGTGCATGAAAAACTATGTGAAACTAGCTTTTCTGTGATTTATAAAAGTGTTCACCAAAGCACAAAAAGGGCGATGACTATTAAAATGGAGAGGCATCCCAATTCCTCGGAATATTTGCTTAATGAAACAAAAATTCGCAAGCTTCTTAGTGATGTAAATGGAATACCAGCAATTCAGGATTATGGTATTTACAAGTCACGGCGTTATATCATTTATCCTTTTGTTGAGAATACCCTTTACAAGAAAAGGCTTTCCAAGACAATTCTATTTCTATGTGCTTCTTCACTGATAGAAACATTACAATCTATACATGCGCATGGCATACTTCATTGCGATATTTCGGCCACTAATGTGCTTTTTCAAGATAATGCCTCCTTTTTTATCTCTGATTTTGGACAATCAAAACACTACAATTATGTTTTGAATAAAAATGTAAAATCATGCTTGCATGGATGTCCCCTTTTTTGTAGTGAAAATGTGCATCAAGGTATTGAATACAGTTTTAGGGATGACATGATATCATTGGGATACCTACTATTTTATTGCACTCGAGGAACATTACCATGGTGTGGATTAAATAGCCACAAGGAAATATATGAGCAGAAGCAAAAATTTAGAGCCAGATACTGGAATTTAGAAATCCCCAAGGAACTAAAGATTTATTTGAATTATTGTTTTCATTTAGGGATTAACGACCGCCCTGAATATTCTCTTTTAAAAAGATTATTCCAGACTAAACCGAAGAGCACAGATAAACAAATTGAAATAGAAACTTAAAGACTGACTAAGGTAGTAGTGTATATCATGGGAGATAGTGAGCGAGTTACAGCCCGCGTGAAGTGGTTCAACAACAAGAATGGATATGGATTTGCCTCCACCCTAGGTGAAAGCCCTCGTGATGTTTTTGTGCATCATAGTTCACTGAAGGTTGGTAAGGAACAGTATCGTTACCTGGTTCAGGGAGAGTATGTCGATCTTGACGTCAGTCCTATCACGGAAGATGGTTCGAAGCATAAGTGGCAGTCGGCTAACGTGTCAGGTGTGCAAGGAGGCCCACTTATGTGTGAGACCCGTCAGGAGATGCGCGACAGTTCAAGGGCGCATCGTGAGGCTACTGCTGGAGCCGATGGTGATGGAGACGGAGATGGTGCCGATGGCCAGTAAACATTGCCAATGGCCAGTAAACTTACATTTTCGTAGTATAAATAAAGATATTTTTCTTTATACTATGTAGGATGGATTTCAGCGAAGATTTTTCGGATATTTTAGAAAATCTAGGACAATTGAGAAAGAATATAACAGTTATACAAAATCAAATTAAAGGTCTTGAAAGTCGGGTTAAGAAAGAACAGGAAAAACAGAAGAAGACGAAACAACAGCGGAAAAAGACGATTTCTGGGTTTGCCAAACCTACAAAAATATCGGACCAACTGTGTGAATTCATGGGTATTGAGACCGGAACTGAATTAGCCAGAACTGAGGTGACCAAATACTTGCACGAATACATTAAGAAAAATTCTTTGCAAGTGGAAAGTAACAAAACATTAATTGTTCCTGATAATAATTTGAAAAACTTATTGGAATTAGAGGATGATGTGGCGAAAGAAATCCACTTCTTTAGTCTGCAAAAATATATGAACAAGCATTTCGTATAAGCTAAGCTTTTAGAAAAAGCTTATTGAAAAAGCTTTTAAAGCGATTGAATGATACTAATATCATATATGTTATTATCATTTTTAACAGTTTCTATTTTATCGCATTATCCCACGGTTTTGGTTCATGGTATAGGAGGTAATGCAGAGGACTTAATCGACTTATATAATACTCTAACTAACAAAGGTATAGATACCTATTCTCTCCAAATTGGGAATGGAAAAATCGATAGTATTTTCTGGAATATGAATAAACAATGTGCAACTTTGAATTCTTCAATAGCCAATTTAAATTTAACTGAAGAGAGAATAAATATCCTGGGAATTAGCCAAGGAGGTCTGTTAGCCAGATGTTACGTGGAAAGATATGCACATCTTAATAAGCGTGTAAATAGTCTTATTACATACGGAACACCGCATATGGGTATTTATACGCCTTGGTTCAATTTGAACGCTCTAGAATATTGGAAAGACCCATTTTCTTATGATAAGTATTTGGAAACCAATGACTTTCTGGTATTTATAAATAATGAAAAAGACCATGATGATATGCAGCTCTACAAATCCAATCTTCTCTCTCTCAATCATTTTTTAATTGTTTGGTCCGACATCGATAAAGTGATTTCTCCAATTGCCAGTTCCCGATTTGAATTCTATAATATTTCTTTAGCTAGAGAGAAAGGGCAACTAGAAACCGTTTCTTTAAATGAAACAAATGAATATATCAATGATACATTGGGTTTAAAGACGTTAAACAGTTTAGATAAACTACACAGTGTAAATTATTCATGCCAACACGAACAATTCAAACATCCCACTTGTTTCTCTAAAAGTTTTCCTGAACATTCCAAAACACTTATAAATTTAACAATTGATATATTGTAAGGAATAGAAAAATTGATTTATATATATCTTTCCTAAGAATGTTATATCTAAATAGAATGCTTCCAAAAGCAACCTTCTACATCGACGCCAGTTATTTCATCTTCTACCGGTTCTATGCGTTGGTGCAATGGTGGAAAGTCGCCAAGAAAGATGATCCCTTAGAAACACCTATCGAAAATGCCGAGTTCGTTGAAAAATTCCGCAGCACATTTGTAGAAAAACTCAAAGAAATTCCTAAAAAATGTGGGGTCAATCCAAAAAAGACTGAAGTGACTATGTTCGCCGCCAGAGATTGTCCGAGGTCGGATATATGGCGGAAGGAAATCTTCCCGGACTACAAAGCAAATCGCAACTATGACGGCTTTTTGGGAGGACCCTTCTTTGCTATGGCATACAAAGACGACCTTTTCGCGGAAGCAGGAATTCAAAAGACATTTATGCACCCGCATCTTGAAGCCGATGACTGCATTGCTATTTCTGTCAAAGAACAACTAAAAAAAGACCCTGCCTCTCAGATTTACATTATTGCAAGTGACCATGACTATCTTCAGTTGGTATCTCCGAATGTGCATATTATTAATCTCAGATTTAAACAGCTGGCTGAAAGCAAAACAGGTTCTTATAACCCTAAACAAAACCTATTCATTAAAACGGTGATGGGTGATACATCCGATAATATCCCCGCTATATTTCCAAAGTGCGGGTTTGTCACAGCCAAAAAATGCTTCGAAAACCCAGACTTCTTCGAGAAGAAAAAAACAGCAGAAAGTGAAAAAATATTAGCACGTAATAATCAGATTATAAATTTTGACTATATTCCTGAAGCACTAGTTAATGAATTTCTCCAATAATCTTGTAAATGTCTTCGCCATCAACCGACGACTTTTCATAATGTGCAATAATACGGGGGTTTTCCACATTTTTATTGATATCATCTGGATGGTATACCGTTCCCGCGTCGTTAATCCAATACATAATACCATTAATGTCTTCGAGCCAGACCTCAATCTGTTTTTTAACCATACTTTTTCCGTTTTCATCCTTAACATCTTCCTCGGTGGGAACCGTGATTACGCCATGAGGACACGCCTTGGAGTGGGTTCCACAAAAGTCGCAATCGGCCTTCTTTCGTCTACTGCATTGCTCACCGTTTGCACGCTTTGCAATACATTTTTCATGGAAAGGAATAACATTCTTAACACGCCGACGCTTTGTGTAGTCTTCTTGTGACAGCTCCGGCATCGTGAATTCACTGACAAATTGAGCAATGTCATTGGCATTTTCTCCACGACGCAATTTAGTAATCAGCAAATCTTTAAATTGGGTAAAATTCCGCTCAACAGAGGCAGCAAGTTTGACATGGTCAATACTCATTATTGTTACAATGGATATATAGCCCAGTGAAACAACTCTAAAATCATTCAATTTTATTGGAAAATATTTGTAGTTTTATTAGGTAGGATAAAGTAGAGGAAAATCATTGCCACCCCGAAAAACATGTATACGCCGTAATACTGAATGCCTATATTGAAAAAGCTGGCTACCGCATTAAAAACATACAAGGTTAATGATACTAAAACAATAGCAATTGCAAATTGAAGCAATTTGTTCATTTATATTTTTATATATACTTATATTAATAAATAAATAATGCCAATGGACTTAAATTTCGCCGATATTTTTCGCTACTTTATGTCACTCTCTCCCCTCTTCATTTCCAGTTTCTTAGTATTGGGTTCTGTTCTTAATCAGGATGTGAAAGGACTTGTATATATTGGTTTTGTATTGATTGTAGCTATTCTTTCAATCGGGTTTAAACAACTTTTTAAGGTGGCAGCTCCAGCCGGTTACAATCCTGATGTGTGTCAAGTATTCAACCTACCCGCAATCGTTACTCAATACTCGGCACCCGATTTTAATAGTATGGTCTTATCCTTCACCGCGCTGTATTTGATTATGCCAATGGCTTACGGAGCAGCCCCTTTAAATGCACTCCTAATTGTAGTTTTAGGCATCTTCATCCTTGGAAATGGTTTTACCCGAGTAACACGAGGATGCAATAATATAATGGATATACTGTTGGGTAATGTGATTGGAGCAGGGTTAGGAATAGGCTTCTTTTTTGCACTTTGGGCCAAGAAAGAAAGCCGTCAGTTTTTATTTACCGATACAACTTCTAGCAATAATGTAACTTGTAATAGACCTTCTAAACAGACATTCAAATGTGCTGTTTACAAGAATGGTCAACTCATTAAAAACTTGTAAGCATTGTTGGAAAAATAGGCATTAATTTCTTTTTTTAAAGTTGTTAAACGTTTTTTAGCCATAAAATCATTGCGCTGAATATCGTTTCCATATACAAATTTTGCATTCCACGAATTTATTAACAGTTGAAAATTCACGGTTTTATATTTATTCATAATACTGAAGGGTTGATATCCCTTTTTACCACGAACATTAACGGCATTATGAAAGTGATATATATAGCTAATAAAATCATTCTTAGTTTGAATTTGAGACATCGGAACTGTCTTCAAATAGGTCTCGGCGTGTTCCCGACAATTGGGACAGGGCAAATTCCTACATATATCTGTTACAAACTTTAAAAGTCGCATTTTTTCTTCTAAAAAATACTCGTCTTTAATCTGTTGCGACATCCAATGAAATAAAATCCAGGTGTAAGTTCCCCATAATAAATGCACTTCGTGAGGCATCCTTCTCTCTACCCTATTAAATACATATAAAGATAAAATTATGTCGTTTTAGAAATGAATTATAAAATCCCAGAGGATTTTGATTTTTATGGAGAATTAAAAAAGAATATCCAATCCGGAGAACGGGAACCTCAAGCTACAATATCTCATGATGCATCTGGCGATGAAAAGGACACTAAATGTCTAATTACTGGCGAAGAATTAGATAGGAATGCAATCACTTTGGAATGTGGACATACTTTTAATTATATTCCTATATTCAATGATATGAAGTCTTACCGATATGACACTCCCACTGGTTATTATTCATACAGTGACAATCTAAACTTGAGGGAACATCAAATTAGGTGTCCCTATTGTAGACAAGTCCAAGAAAATTTGTTACCATACCTCCCTGATGTAGAACCGATGCGACTTAAAGGTGTCAATTATCCTCTTTCTCTCTGCATGGGGAAAAATACATGCAATCATGTTTTTAAGAGTGGAAAAAATAAGGGCAATGTTTGCAACAAGAGGTGTTATCGTGAAAAATGCAATCAGCATTATAAACCGGAAGTCAATTTCGAGGATATTTCTATGGATACAAACACTCTGATGCGGTTGACATTGGTTGAACTACGTCGATTGATAAAATCGAGAGGCGGTAAAAAGTATTCAAAGTTAAAGAAAAATGATTTAATAAAAATGTTACTATCTATATAATGGATACAAAAGAGCAGTTAGTAAGTTACGTTAAAGAATGGGTTTCGATAGACGAAGAAATGAAAGGGTTACAAAAGTTGATGAGAGAAAAGCGACAGAAAAAAAAAGAGCTTAATGACGTCCTAATTAACGTGATGAAACAAAATGAGATTGAATGTTTTGACACTAAAAATGGCAAGCTACTGTATTCCGTCAACAAAACAAAAAAATCGATTACCAAAAAGATGTTATTTGAAACATTGCAAAAATATTATGCAAACGATGAAGAAAAGGCCAATGAAATAGCTGCATTTATCTTGGAAAGTCGAGATGAAACTGTGAAAGAAACAATCAAACGAAAAGAAATTAATAAAGATTAAAATAAAATATAACTTCAATATAGTAAATAAAAAATGAATTTAGAACCGGAAGAGTGTAAAAAGCGTTTTGAATTACTCGAAAAGATAGAAAAGGATAAAAATGGAGGAAAAACTTATTATTTACTCACAGGGACTAAAGGAGAAAAAGCGGGATATCATCATAAAGAAATTAATGAAGAATGTGGAAAATTTGAATCAAAAGCAACCAAAATACCAAGAGGATATAAGAGAGTCACAAAAAAAAGAAATGATAACTATATAAAAGATTTTGCATGTAAAAAGTGTAAAACTAAGAAAGCTAAAAAAATTAAAGGAGCTTTGTCCTGGGAAAAATGGTATGCAAAATCAAGAAAATATTGGTTGACCATTAAAGATTTAGAATCCATTTCAAATGGAACTAACATACATGTTCTAGCTATACATCCTAATGTATTGGATGGCCCACAAACCTATTACAAAGAAGAGGTTGCATATAGACCCGAAGTATTTTTTAAAAGTGAAAAAGATACCTTACATAAAAAAGGACCATTAGATTTTACGTCTAAAATTATCCATGCCGATTCATGGGGACTTGATGTTGAATTGAAAAAACATCAATGGTGTCCGTTATCGAAGGAAGGGTTGGTTAGGGTTGATAAAAAGGATGTTCATTGGAGTAAACTTAATAAAAATAGGCCTATTGGATATCAAGGCCCCTTAATTCTTTGGTCAAATTTAAAAAAACTACCTAGGATATACTATAAATAATTAAAGATAGATTAAGTTAATATGTTATAATGGAAAATTTTAAAAGTCAAAAAGAAAAAGTTGTTTACAATGTCTCATTTGAAAAACCTGCTGGTTATAAAAGTATAAACGCTAGTCGTGTTAAAAAATAAAAAATTTGTATTTTTTTTTATATACTATTAAAGTATAACAATGTTTCCGTTATACTTTAATGCAATACTCAAAGATGATGGTTCTTTAACTAAAAATAGTGATGGCTCTTATTCGTTAGTTTTCAATAATGTTAAAAATAATGTTGTGTTGTATCAAACATGGGATGGTCATAACCCAACTTTTAATAAAAAACAGTTTAAAGTTTTTTCTTTATCCCAAAGTCAATTAGTAACTAGTTTCATTAAATATAATGAATCTGTTAAAAATATAATTAAAGAATCAGACCAAGCGGGATACATGTTCACTCCAACTATGTTAATAAGACTAAATGAAAAAGAATATTGGGTGAAAGCAACAAATTATAAACTAGACAGATCACAAGAAGATCCATTGAGCAATGGGTATACAGTAACCTATACATTATCACAGGAACTGAACACACTCCCCGATAGTTACAATGGTCAAGTTAATATGATTTTAACCCAGGTTTTGTATTCTATGGTATCAAATGCTAATCCCAATACAGATTTTTTAAAATGGCTAGATATGGGTGCTCAAAATACGGGAGGATTTGATCAAACTAAAAATATTAACTTAGTTAATAATGAATATAATGTTTATTTGGAAAATGAAGTTGAAATAAGTAAACTTTCAAATAATAATTATAAAATTTCAATCACTAATCCTAATGTTGTTTTATTTTATCAAATATGGAATAAACTTACCCCATTAGAAAACAAAAAGGAAAAAAGGCTTACTGCTTATACATCATTTTCTGAATTTTACAGTTACTTTAATAAACAACGTGATTTTGTTAATAATTTAAACATAAAAGATAAAAATGGTTATTACTATACCCCAGCTGCAAATTTAAGACTTATTAAAAATGGAGAAATTTTATCATTTTTAGTTGAAATAACAGATATTTCATTTGAAGAACAAGGAATAAATGAGATTTCAACTTTTAATATGGTAGTCAACACAACTAAGTTTGAAATATATGAATCAAATCTTAAAAGTCAATTACCATTAGGAAAATTCTATATGACAATGAACATTGATCCTCCTGCGCCCTCACGTAGAGGAAATGGAGACGAAAGTGGTGTTGATGGAGGAATGGAATTGACCAATGATGTATTAGATGATATTGCTCTACTTTAATTAAATATCTCTTTGTATAAAGAAGCTCATATAGATATTTATACAAAGACCAATTTCATTACTTCTTCCACTTTACTTACTTTGTGGAATTTAATACCTTCCAAAATTTCTTTGCGTTTTTCATATTTCACAAGAAATTTCTGGAAATCCTCTTCGTTATCCTCAGGATAGATGAACTGTTTGACGCCGGCTTCAATTCCGCCGATAATTTTGAGGTCTAACCCACCAATCGCTGTGACCTTTCTTTGTAGGTTCATCTCTCCGGTGATAGCAATAGTATTTTTGATTTTCTTCTTACTGAGTAAACTGTAAAGCATCATGGTAATGGCTGTTCCAGCTGATGGTCCATCTTTGTTGGTAGCACCATCTGGGCAGTGGATATGAATACCTTGCAATTTACTTTCTTCCATTTTGGTGCGCAGCTTATCCTGTTGCGTTTTTGTAAGCAAATTCCACGCTACAGTTCGTGCGACATTCATACTTTCCTTCATTACATCACCCTGCATACCGGTCAATTTGAGGTCAAGGAAATTAGAGGCATAGATGAAAGAAGACTCGATGGAAAGTATACCTCCCATTCCAAGTGTATTGGCCCACAAACCATTAATAAGTCCCACTGAAGGCTCCGTATGAATAAGATGAGGTTTTGTTTTATATCGGTCCTTTAGATATACATTCTCGATGTTTTCTTGTCTAAGAACTAGTGGTAAAGTCTCAAGTTCAAATGAATTTTCTAAGAGCTCCAAATTGATTTGCGAATAAATTTCAAAGAGTATCTCTTTTAATTTACGCACACCCGACTCATTCGTGTAGCGATTAATAACAAAGCGAATTGTCTCATCATCAATCTCAATTTGATTTTGCAATCCCAATTTACCTTCAATCTCTTTGAGTAAATGCTTTTTAGTGATTTCAATCTTATCTATGATAGTAAGACGTTCGAAATTAACACGATGAATACGGTCTAATAGAATTCTATCAATAATGCTGACATCGTTGTAGGAGAAAATGAAAAGGACTTTGGAAACATCGATGTCAATACCATTAAAGTATTTGTCCTGGAAACGGTCATTCTGCGACGAGTCAATAAGGTGTGTTAAAATTCCAATTAATTCTTTACCGTTTTCTGTCTTACTTATCTTGTCTAATTCATCAATAAAGATAATGGGGTTCATGCATTTGCTTTCCATAAGGATATCTACAATTTTTCCCCAGGTGGACCCAACATAAGTGTAATTGTGGCCCTCAAAAGTGCTACCATTAGATGAACCTCCTATAGCAATAAAGGAGAATGGACGACTGTTACCCTGGTCATCCAAAAGGCACTTGGCAATTCCATTCTTAGCCAGTGATGTTTTTCCCACACCAGGAGGTCCTTCAAAGCCAAAACAATAACCGCTATTTTCACCTGTTATCCATTGGCCCACAATGCGCTTGATTTGCTGTTTGGCTTTATCATGTCCATAAACAGATTTATCAAGAGTTTCATCAATATACCCCATATAATTCTTAACCTTTGACACATTTTTTTGGATTTCAGAAATAGTTTGAATAACAAGTTCGTTATCCTTAGAGTAAGGACACAATGCCGTATTGGTTTTTACCATCATATTCCATAATCCAGGTTTCTTCTGTATTTTATCAAGGCATTTTTCGAGGTCTTTTCGGATAACATCCACTGTTTTTCCAGTATGCGTCACTTTGGTTATACTGTTGATAGCATTCTTTTTCAAAAACTGATTGACAGCATTAACATTTTTCAGTAATTTAGTTTTTTTGCAATCGACTATACCATTCTTATCACAATTGAAGTAGAAATTTTCTACATCTTGTTTGGCTGCTAACAAATGGTGAAACCTGTTTTGCAGTTCGATGTAGGTATCAATAACATTGAATTTATCTTCTTTTACCTCATCTGGCAAGACTTCTATAATTTTATTGTATTCGTGAATTGTCTCAGAAATAATATCCATAATTTCCTCTTTGGCATATTGACCAAAAGGAATGCGTAATAAACCTTCCAAATATTGACGAGCTTTCGAACCCGTATCGTCACTCTTTGACTTGATTTCCTTTAGTTTTATCATGGCCTTTTCCTTAACAGTGTCATTGACTTTTAACAAACAGATTTGCTGTTCCAATGGAATATTATTGGAGAAATTATACAGCTCTTCAGTGTAGGCTAAAGTATTACTCATAGCCTCTTTAAAATACTTCTTAAAAAGGACGGGTAAACTGTCATAAAGCAGTGTTTGCTCCTTGGAGTCAATCATATTATTGGAGTCGGTAGTAAGAAGATCATATAACAAATAGGCAATATATTGAAAATCTGGCTCATTGCTAAATAAGAGAAGCTGAATAATTGTGTTTCTCTTGTCAATAATTGTCCCTCTGCTGAATTGTTTTACAATAGACATAAGCGACTTTGTCTTTAAAACCTTCATGGAACTGATGTTGCTGTAAAGGGTCGATCGCAGTTCTACCGCTGTATAGATGAGGAGCTCTTTAATCGAAAGCGATGAGATGTAGCGTTCCACCAACTTTTCATCAATATCATTGTCCAATTCACGTATAGCTTGCAATTTAGCCAATAAAAAATCATTTTCAATGCATGTAAGTGAAATTTCATGGATGATACCACTAACAATAAGTGTCTTCTTTTGGTGATGATTATGAATAACTACTTTTAAACCCGAACATTCCATCTTGAAATTTTCGCTCTGACGTAAGGGATAACATTGGAAATTCTTGGAATTCTTTGCAATGGCAAAATCCTCTAAAAGTCCACATTGCTCATCTAAATTTTCTGGAATGTTACTCCATAAAATGGATTTATAGCTAACAGGCTGGAAAAGTTTCATCAGTAAATTCACCTGTTCATGGTCTTCCTCTGGCACATTCGCTTGCACATAATTTTTATCTAAACAAATATGAACGAAATCTTCTAAATTCGAGCAACCATATTTTTTGAAAAGGGAAGAAATATCACTTGTCACATTTTGCAAGAGAGATAATTGTTCATTATATGTGTTCTTCTTAACTTCCGCATTTATGGAATGTATACTTTTAAACAGAAGTTCCTGACAGTCGTTGAAAATAGTAAGTCCCGATGAGGAAATAATGTCCAGGAGTTTTTGCTGGTTAACGGCAATAGTCTGTCTATGCAAAATCTCCGAAAACATTTTTTTTTTCTTTAAAATGAAATCTTTAATTTCATTTAATTTCTTTTTTGAGATGATGGTGGAACTACCGTCCATATTTTATATATATAGATAAAAATAATAAGCAGAACTCCTTCTATATAAATTATTAACAATGGGAATTCCAGCATACTTTTCGCACCTTATTAAAGAGAATAGGTCAGTCCTCAAATCAATTAACTCACACACTGATATAAAATGCTCACATTTATTTTTAGATAGCAATTCAATAATATATGACGTTATACGAAGTCAAACATATACCCCAGATGACATTGCTTTCTTCGAAAAAGGATGCATCCGCGAAATTTGTAAACAAATCAAATTTTATATTTCTTTAGTGAAGCCATCAAAGCTTACCTATGTGGCATTTGATGGCGTTGCCCCGGTGGCCAAGCTTAAGCAGCAACAATCCCGGCGGTATAAAAATGATTTTCTCAAACGGAAATTTCCTAAAAAGGACCCAGAATGGAATACATCAGCCATTACTCCAGGAACAAAATTCATGGCTACGCTTTCAAAGGAGGTGACCAAGTTTTTTGCCAACAAAGCGAATGTCATTGTTTCGGCCACCGATAAATTCGGCGAAGGAGAACACAAAATATTCCACTATATTCGACAAGGTAAAGGCATTAAAAAAAGCGATACAGTATTCGTATATGGGCTAGATGCCGATTTGATTATGTTGGCATTGTCTCATCTGAACTACAATCCCCAAATGTATTTATTCAGGGAAACACCCCATTTTATTAGATCAATTGATAAAACACTGAATCCGAATGAGTTGTATGTGGTAGATATTCCCATGTTTGCAAGCAAAATTAAAAGAGAGATGAATACGGTTCCAGAACAAAATGCCATTTCTGATTATGTTTTTATGTCATTTATGTTAGGAAATGATTTCATACCCCATATGCCGGCTTTAAATATCCGAACAAATGGCATAGACCGATTGTTTGATGCATATACGGCAACCATCGCTGGTTCGACTTCTCTCACAGATAATGGAACCATTAGGTGGGGTAATTTTAAGAAGTTTGTCTCTTATCTGGCAAATAATGAATGGCATTACATCAAACACGAATATCAATTGAGAGAAAAAGGACAGAAACGTGTTCAAAGATATCTGCACAGCAAGGACGAAGAGGAGAAATGGGATGTCAAGCCACAAATAGACCGGACTGTGGAACATTATATTAATCCAGATGAAGATGGATGGCAATGGCGGTATTATAAACTATTGGCCGATGTGGACATTCAACATTTTTCGCCTCGTAAAATGTGTATTAATTATTTAGAGGCGTTAGAATGGACTTTGGCTTATTATACAGGAGAATGTAAGAATTTACAGTGGTCTTATCACTATATGTATCCACCTCTATTGGAACATCTCATTCAATATATTCCTTCTTTCCAAACAGAATTCGTAGAAAAAAATCATTACAAAATAACTGCCGAGACCCAGCTGGCATTTGTATTGCCCGAAAGCAGTTCTTATCTTTTAACCCCGAAAATGCGAAGTAAGATGGCATCCTATTATTCACAAACGAAACACTTAGACGTAGAATGGGCCTTTTGCAGATATTTTTGGGAAGCCCATCTTAAGCTGCCTCCGTTATATTTGGAAAATTTAGAATAAATATCTTCGTATGTTATGGGAGACAAACTATTCGATAAATTTACCTACCTGCATTTTGGTACAGGTATTGTTACTTATTATTGGGGAATATCATTCATTTGGTTTCTTATTTTTCATACCGTATTTGAAGCAATAGAAAACACCAAAACTGGTGTTTATTTTATAGATAATTACTTGACGATTTGGCCTGGGGGCAAAATCGCACCAGATACTTTACTCAATTCATTTGGAGACACAGTGGGTGCCGTTTTAGGATGGCTTAGTGCGTATTGGATATCGAATTAACGTAAATGCCCAACATGCCATCGTTGATAAGGTTTTGCATTGTCTCGAGTTGTTCATAGAAAGTAAGGTTTTCCTGGTTGTAGTCCTGGTCAAGGCAACCAACAATGCTGTCGATTGCGTCTGAGAGATCCCATCCTTGAGCAATTGGTTTTTTTCCTTCGTTTTTTTCGAGCACTTTAGCAAAGTGTTCATCACACATATTTACAGCAAGGGTTGTCATGTATTCACTTCCTCCATACTTGGCGCGGTCGCGGAAATGCCAAACAAAGACCCTCTTTTTATTTGTTCCGGAGCAACCTGAGTAACACTTTCCACAACATTCCTCTTCTTTGGGTGGTTCAAGATACTCGAGAATGAAGTCCACGGCTTCATCGTGGTCATTTCCCTCAGCTTCCGGAGGGATACCCTCGTTGGCTTCCAGAATTTTATTGTAATGAAACAGGCATAGTGGAATTGTCAAAACGCCATAATTGTTCCAGTTAAATGAATAGGTATTTGAAACTTCGTCGCACTCATGGCTTTCGCCACAGTAGCAGGAGAAATTTGTAACAGCATTAGCTTCGGAGTGAGCGGCAATAGTCATTGTTGCGTGTTGGTTGGTTCTAATCTTCTTTTTGGGGGTAAAAGTATTTCAATTTTTTACCCATATAAAAGGGAATTTAGGTATATATGAAAATGGCCAATGTGCATACGGAGCTCGCAGACAGAGAGGTATTCCAAGAAATCCTAGAAAACAACGAAGGAATAGTAATTTTGAAATTTGGGGCAGCATGGTGCAACCCATGCAAACTGATTTCTCCATTTGTGAAAACGATGGTAGAAAAACTCCCGTCGATGTTCACGGTTTACGATTTGGATGTGGACGACAATTTTGAAATTTATGCCTACCTCAAATCCAAGAAGATGGTGACCGGAATTCCAGCGATGCTAGCCTATTATAAAGGCAACACATCTTTTGCCTCCAACGAATGTGTTTCGGGCGCGGATGAAGCATCATACAAGGCTTTCTTTACTGCGTGTATCACAAAAAGCATTTCTTTAAAATAAAATTGAAACGGTGGAATAGTAGAACGGATAGGCAAATTACATTAATTAAATTACTAATCATGCTGTCTTTTCAAACAGGAACCCTCATTTTTGTGAAAGGAGATAAAGATGATGAATGGTGGCTAGCCCTAGATTGGCAATCGCGCGAATTTTTGAAAGCCATGCAATTTGGCAAAATGAAATCTATGGGAGGCTGTATAATTCCCACTGAATATACTACACCATTTAGGGAAGGGCCATTCGAATACCGATTTGTAATTGAAGATGGTTGGGGTCCTTGTTTCCTAGAAAATTTATCAACAGGAAAAAAACGCTCAATACGTTATTTCCACCTTGGAAATGAAACACATGAAAAAATATTTAGAAACTGTAACGTAAAAATAAACAAATAAATGACCAATTTACAAATACCCCAACTTCCTTTCGAAATAATTTGTAATATATTTTTATTCTGTGATGATGAAACAATCGAAAGGTTGAAGGGGTCTTTAAATTTTAAGGAATTCCATAAGGAACTTAAATTTATTATGGAACATCGCACCCGGACATATTGGAATAATATTCAACTTGATTATGTATCATCACTAATGAAACCAATTATGCAGACCCATCAGGAAAATATGTATTTTGGTGGACTACGTTTTCAATTAACAGAGGAGCGCAGACTTTTTTTAGAGGATTGGCATCAATCCGATATAGAACTGTGTTGCACTCTAATTAAAATGAAGATACAAGATGTTATTCTTTATTTTAAGAGAGAAAAAGAGAGACTAGGTGAAAAATATCCAACTATTCAAGATTTGGAGGGCCGCCCTTACTTTCTAAATCGGTATTTAATGCTTTCGATACGAGAAATGTATAATCTTTATTTACCGCCACCTCAAAATTAAATTAAGCATTTGCATTTGCATATTTCTCATCGTAAATTTTTTGCACATAAAACAAATCTTTAATTGTTTCCAATGTGATTTTAATACAAATCTTAGCTTGTGTGTTCTCAGCTAATATTTGTTCATCGGATTTATTTTCATGATTGTCAATATATTTAACAAAATTAATATGTTCATTTATATATTTAAGACCATCGATTTGTAGAGGTCCAGTCGACGAAATTAAAACTAGTTCTGCATTCAGATAAACTTGGCTATAAAGATAGCTTACAACTGTGCTAATGGCAGTATCTGGCATATTTGCATTAAGATGTATATATAAACAAATTTTTGGCAAGCGATAATCTTTATTGAGAGTTTCATAAACATCCAATTCCTCGTCTTCCTTTTCAAGGGGTTGTTTAATCCAAACTCCACCACATTCTTCACCCGACTTTTCGGGTAAATCTACTATTTCTCCCATTGTATTTTTAAGTTCACCATCTTCTGTAAAGGCAACACACTCACTTTCTTCGTTGGCGAAATCACGCAAATATTGTTTACGCTTATCAATAACAATATAAGTTTTACCAGTGCAAGTTTTACCTTCATGATAAACCCATTTATGAGTAGGTGTGCCAACATAATGGTTATTAAATTTACTCAGCTTGGTGGGTTCAAAAGGAACAATTTTTTTCTCTTCCTTATTTTCTTCATTACAAAAAATATGTTCCACCGTTTTTCTCTCTTCGTCGCGTTCATGATAGGTATCCCACATCGAATATAACATATTCACAAAACTACGTGTGTAAAGATAGGTGTTAAACATTATCTTTGTTCTATTCTGAATAATTTTTTGCTGCACTGATTGATAATACTCTTTATCTGTTGCTAATTGTATCGCTTTTTTAGAATATTCATCAAAAGAATAACACACCAATTCATCCAAATCCAGCGAATGTAAAATACTTTTAGCAACACGATTATGATAAGTTTCTGAAGTATAAGTGACAAATGGAATACCAGCGCAGACTAAATCTGCGTTTGTGGTATGTCCGTTAATACGATAAGTATCTAATCCACAGTTAAAAAGTTGTAAACGATTAAAGTGTTGATGTCTATTTTCTTTCTTAAGATAAACAATGCGTTTCTGGTCAAGCCCCATAATTTGTGCATCAGTTAACAATTGTCTAATAAAGATATCATTTTCCGTTGATGTCAAAATTGTAAAGACAAGCATACTATTGGGTGTTTGTTTTAAAATGTTCATCCATACCATCCATGTTTTACGGTCGAGTTTGTAATCAGAATTAAAGTGGGTAAAAATAAATGCATCTTCTGGAAGTTCAAAATAACCACGTTTAACATACTGTTCTTTTTGTATAAAATCAGGGTTATTGGATTGATAACAATGGGGTAAATATGCAATTTTTTCTCTGTAATATTTTTGAGATTTTTCAGGAATAAGAATATCATCCGCAACTAAATAATCGATGGTTGGCAACCCAAGAGTTCCAGGGTATCCTAACCAATGAATTTGAATTGGAGCAGGCTTTTTTAACAGAAGTTCCGTAAAATTATTTACCATAAATCCTTGCATATCTACTAAAATATCTATTTCATCGTTAGCAATGGTTTTTGCTAAACAATCATAATTTTTAGATATTTTAACGGTTCCAAAATCTAAAAATGTTTTACTCACCGGCTGCCCTTCCAAACAATAAAAAAACAAATTAAAATAATCCTTATATTTAGCTAAAATGCTGAAAAATCTAATGGCCAGCTGTCCACTAGGTCTTGCCTCGTGGAAATCTCTGGCCACAAACCCAACTCGTTTTAGTGTTGCATCCTTTGCTCTGGGTTTGAATAGGTATTCAACCTCTGCATTTTTTTTAACATAACGATGGTTATACAGTTGTCTCTCTGTAAAATCTAATCGCATAACGCGCAAATGCTCCCAATCAGTAATTCCTAAAGGGGCATTTCCATCTGTAGTATAAATATTATACAACATATATATACTACTTTTAGATAACTTTTAATAATTTTGTATTTATTAAACATTTTGGTTTAGTGGGTTCGGATATTTTTCTTACTCTTCTATTTGGAGCCCGATGTTCATAGCCTGTGACCCGCTCTTTAACAATTGTATCCCAAACCTCATTTATTTTTACAACGGCTTCATTAAACCATAACCTATTTCTAAAAACTAAAACACAACTATACTTATCTAAATACCAATAATTATTTTTAATCCATTCATAGCCTTCCTCCACCTTCTTCTCTATCATTTCTGTTTCCCATCTCTCAAAATCTTCTTTATTTTGATGCAATGGTGGATATTCATAATGGGGAAAACCATTCTTCTGGAAATAAATGTAAATTCCTTTCATTTTACCATCTGCCGTGGTATTAAACTCCGCTCCATCCTCGTAAAAGTCCTGAGACGTAGGATATTCTTTAAATCGTGTTTCCAAGAAATCACACTCGTTTAATTCACAGACATTCATCTGAAGTTGCATCTGTATCCAATACTCTTCCTTTGGGTTGCCAGTAATAGGCACGCTTTCCGAAAATCTATTTTTAACTTCAACCATTCTTCCAAAACGTGTCGAGTTTGGGTCCGTATTAATTCCGTCAGGTGAGGCACCAATGTTTTTAAATTCCTTGTGAGGAATGCAACCAAAATCCTCCACCTTGGTGTTATATTTATCCTCATAAATGATAATGGATAACGGTTCATACTTTTGCCCCCAATGAAATGGACTGTCTACATTGACCGAACTGTATTTTTCTGTGTTGAGTGGTGTGCATTTCTCATAAATAAGACTGTTTCTATGGGCATCACTTGAAAGAGCTTTCCATGCGGAACTTGCGGAAATCATATTCCATCTATCTTCATACCACTTTGCAGTCCGTTGCTCATTTTGAGGGACAGCTCGTAGATAGTCTACAATTCTTGAAATCTTACTCTTATTAACCCTAGGCTTTTCAAAACTCTGCTTGTATGAGCGTCTTGGAAGAGTTGTGGAAAAATAGAGAGAACATGCTCGTTGAATAATCCATCGCAATTCTTCCTCAAGTTCTTCATTGAAAATGTTCTCCAAATTCTGTGTCATATATTCTAAAACAGAGTCGAAAAGGTCGACATGAAATGAGGGTTTTTGCATGGTTAGAAGAAACTCATTCATATACATTTCAATATATCCATGAGCAATATGCATAAGGTCTTCTTTATCATCTCTATTAATCTTTACCAAATCCTCTTCTTCCATGGCAAGTTGTATACTGTGTAATAATTGTTCTAACATCTTTATTACTCTATATCAATTTTTTTTTGTTGGCGTAAGACATTTAACCGTGGAGTGACGATTATCGTTTCGCCCCAGAATAAATACATTGTCTTCATAGACCAAGTTAGGGATACTGACAATAACCGATTTTTCGGTATCGTAAATAACATCCTTGTTTGTATTAAAACGTCTTTGGTTTAATTTCAACTTGAGAAACTCTTTTAGCTTTCTCTCTTTCACTTCATCATCAATATCCAATTTATCGCAGAATGCGGAGGCATATTCATTCAATCGTTTAAGCTTCATGGTCTTGTCTAACTTGTTCCATGTCTCTTTTTTATTAAGCTTTATTTCCTGTTCTAATAGCATACTAATCTCATTCATTATTTCTACTATATTATCTTCTGATTTTAATTTTAAATGGATAAACGTATTAATTTAAAGAAGCCGAAAGATAAACGCATGGTTCGCAATGAAATACCGGTATTAAATGACAGTGAAACCATGCAATATTTGCAGAATTTCTTTATCCCAGTATCCGAATTGGACCCTTCCATTTCTAGTAGTGTAGAGCGCGAGATTAAGAAAAAAATAGACTCGTATAAAGGTCAAGACATGAAAAAAAATCGGTATGATGAGAGAAGCTTTATTACAATGGAGGAATGTTACCAAAAAATGTTAGGGTCAAAAATGAAATGCTATTATTGTCATTGTAACATGGTGATATTTTATAGAGAAGTGCGACAGGATAATCAATGGACACTGGAACGTATTAATAACGACTATCAACATAGCGATAAAAATACGGTGATTTCTTGTCTTGAATGCAACTTAAAAAGAGGAACACGAAATAGTGAACACTATCAATTTGCAAAACAATTGGTTATTAAAAAGGTATAAAACTTATTTTCAAATAAATTCTATACACTTTAGATGTCATCATCGCAGATTGCTACACAGAATGATTTACTTTTGGTAAACCTACAGAATTTTTACAAAAAGGACAACAATCTCAAGAAGATGTTGGACATCATTAATGGAGAGTCGCGCATTTCTTTGCGTATTGTCGATTGGTTTGCCACAAACTATGCTAAGATGAATTTTTCGGTGTATATGGTATCTAAGAACAACGTTTCTGAGCGTTTTAATGTGTATAGGGATTATAAGCTCAAGCTAAAGGCGTATTCTAAGCGTCGCTTTGACCCATTTTGCAGATGGGAGCGTATTAACATTCCTTATGGAGACACTGATAAATTTATCCAAACTACAATTGGACAGCTCAACTTTTTCAAATGGGCCATTGAAAATAATGTCATTAAGTATATTGAAGAACACTTTACTGAAATAGAACATGATATGAATAGTCGAAACAGCACTGCCAAAAATAAGGGTGGTCCAGGAAATAAAACCAGGAAGCGCCGTGAAGAACTCTCCGTATCAGCAGTTAAAACAGTTAAGAAGGAAGAAGTGGAAATTGTGGTGAAATTCGATTAGATATATATTTTTCTCGTTTATAATATATATATTGCATGCCTTCACGAAAAACCGTTAAGTCTAATCATAAAAAGAATGGTCGGGGTAAGAAATCGCAGAGAAAAATGGGAAAGATGCAAAAGAAGGGTAAGTCCAAGAGGGTTAATAGTAAGACTTCTAGTCGTGTTAAAAAAACACGCAAACGTCGTGGTCAGGAGGGTTCTGGCTGGGAAGGAAGACGTTTAGATGACCTGCGAGAGGCTTCAAAGAAAAGCACTCATTTAATTGTCACTGATGAATTTGACCCTATTGAGCAAGATAACGATATGTTTGATATTACCAATATCCCAGAAAGTATTGAAAGATTTAATGCTTATTTAAGATTAAAAAAACGTGGAACAAGATACCGGTTAGAGAGAGCAGAATTGACTAGATGTCATAAAAATCTGAAAGGGTTTTATAGCGCTCCAGCTTGTTTAAGTTTAACATTTAGAACTAAAGTCGGTCCATACGTTTCTGAAATGGACCGTCAAATTGGACCATTAAACGATTTTAAGGATGAAGGGGGAATATCACTTCCATTTATTGCTTTATTTAACCTTATTGAAATACGTCCTGATGGCTATGACTCACGAACTCTTAAAGAGCAATATAGAAGTGGGGTTCCCGAAGAACAGATTATTCAATCTTCTTTCATTGCCGATAATGAGTTTCCTAGAGACCCAATCGACCCTAATAGATTTTTAAGACAACCAGAAGATGATGTGTCAACTTTAATAATGCGAGCCACTGCTGATAAAGACAGACAAGAACAAAAGATGCTAAAAGCAGAGGCGAAAGCCAAGGCAGCAGCCAAGGCAGAAGCCGAAGCAAAAGCCAAAGCAGAAGCCGAAGCAAAAGCCAAAGCAGAAGCCGAAGCAAAAGCCAAGGCAGCAGCCGAAGCGAAAGCCAAGGCAGAAGCCGAAGCGAAAGCCAAGGCAGAAGCCGAAGCAAAAGCCAAGGCAGAAGCCGAAGCGAAAGCCAAGGCAGAAGCAAAAGCCAAGGCAGAAGCCGAAGCAGAAGCTCAAGCTAAACAAGAAGCCGAATTCAGAAAAACTGCACAAAATGTTGGACGCTTTGCCGTCGGTAAATACAATTAGATAAATTAAATTCTTTGCATATTATAACATGGCCTACGAGTCTGCTATAATACCTTATCCATATTTTAGACCACTCACAATTTTTAATGCTTTTGTTTTAACCGCTATATCTGTGGGTATTGTCACTGCCCTCTCCATAGAAGCCCAGGCTTACTTTGTCCGTCAAGAAGAAGGCAAAGTGCGTTTTGAAACATTAGAGCGTGAAAACAATGTCAGTGGCATCCATTACCCAGGCGATAATATTAAACGCATAACAACAACAGACCAAGACCCATATGATTATCATTTAGCATTCAAAAGAGCATTACGGGTTTCTCTTGTCTCAGCCCTTATCAGTTTAGCTGTATACTTTATCATGTATTTCTTGGTAGGATTCGGTGGAGGTATGGTTTCCGAGAAAAGAAAATGGCGTCTATTTACCTCAATAAAGGCTTGAAACTATAAGTCCCAAAAAAAATAATATATCATTAATTTAGATGGTATATGAATATTCATTGGTTCCTTATCCTTATTTAAGACCTAATAACTTGTTTAATGCCTTTGTGTTAACCGCATTAGCGGCAGCAATAGCCAGTGCACTTTCTATGGAAATACGCACCTATTTCATTCAGAGAGACAAAAAATTCAAAGGTATTGTCTCTTTCGAAGCAGATGTCCTCTACAAACGTGTTCTCTATGTTTTAGTCGCTGCATTCTTAGTAACATTTGGCGTCTACATCGCCATGTATTTTATCATGGGTTTTGGTGGAGGTATGGTTTCTGCTAAAAGAAAATGGCGCTTTTTCTCTTCGGTTAAAGCTTAAACATTGTTTATTAAGTAATATTTATGGGAAATAAGCAATCCATCCAAAAAGTAAATTTTGAAGATATACAAAATATACTTTTACAATCCTCTAAAAATGTAATACTTATCAATACACTTGAAAATAATCCAGAGGCTCAATCCTGCATTCTCCCTAATACAGTTCATTATACAGAAGAGGAAGGGGTGATTAATGAGTGCCTTCAAAAAGCAAAAAACATTGCTCTTGTCATTTATGGCAAAAATTCAAATGATACAAGTATTTATGAAAAATATACCCAATTAGTTGACCTAGGATTTACTAATGTCTATGTCTATCCTGGTGGTATGTTTGAGTGGATGTTGCTTCAAGACATATATTCGGAAGAACATTTCAAAACCACGCAAAAAGAATTCGATATTTTGAAATTCAAACCTAAAAGCGGAATGAGTATTGAAGGGTTTTCCCAAATCCGTTTTTAAACTGAGCACACTTATTGTAAGGGATGCCTCCCTTAATTTTGTTAAGCTGAGTTGGTGTAAGCTCGGTAGGCTGTCCAGGCACAAATGGGGTTCTACTCTCGCGTCCTGCAATACCTTCAACTGCAATCGTATTGTTGTAAATCTGTGTGCCAGTCGCAGTCGCGTTAGGGTTTTCATTATCCAGTTCGCAGTAAGGATGGATTAATTGATAATACTTCGAAACATTGCGACGTGTGGTGTAGTCTGTAAAATTATAAAAATGCTTGGTATCATAGTCTATCTTAAAGTTTTGGTCTGGTTTACAGGATGCCTTATTTCGTGCCTGCTGAAAAGTGCGTAATCCCTTTTTCTTGTCGTAATATTGTTGGTAATCAAAGGCTTGAGAACTATTCCAAACAGGGTTAGGAAAAAAAGAATTCGAGACAGTTGGCAAATCAAGATTTTCAATGGGTCTAATATAATTAACCATAATGAGAATATACATTACCATTAGATTTTTTATTTTCCAGGATGAGTAGGTTCACACTTTGTCCCCACTCTTCCATATGTCTTTCGTCTTCATTTGCATCAATTGTAAAGATAGTGCTAGTTTTTCCTGTGGCGGTCGTCTTTGCATTCACATTGACCTGAGCATAGTTACATAGCCATTTTTCGTGGTAGTCGTGGCATTCCGACAAATAAGCAAGTGGAATGGTCTCTCCAGGGCGACCCCTTTTCACGACGCGCTCATGTGCAATTTCGGGGGAAGTCTTCAAATACACGTGAATAGTAATAGGATATTCCTTTTGAAAGGAATGAAACCATTTCAAATATATCTGATACTCAACTTCCTCTATCTTTTCTTGGTCATAAAGCATGCGAGCAAAGACTTGTCGGTCTGTATCCAAACACCTCTCTGTTATAATAACAGCATCAGGATTTTCGTCCACTGTCTTTTTAAGTAGCGCTAATCGTGAGATGTAAGCCATCATCTGAAATGCAAAACTGTATTTTTCCTGGTTTTTATAAAACTTGGCAAGGATTGTTTCGTCCTCTTTGTCCTTGATGTCGTTCCACTCATCCACCGGTTCTTGCAGGAAGATAACGTTCTTCATTGTTCTCTGCAAATAAGATACAAAGGTCGATTTTCCTGAACCAATGTTGCCTTCAACGGAAATGATGAGGGGAGCCATGTTAATGGGTGTTATGTGTTACAATAACCATATCTTTATTTCATTTCAATTATAATTGAAATGAATATGGGGCCAAAATGTCCAGTATATACATCTTTAGATAATGGACCTCACTCAACGCAAGCTCACCAAGCAAGAATGGGAAGGGATTGAAGTGCCCGTCTCTCCTCATGAAAAATCTGTGCTGAAAATGATACGTGATGGCTTTCACGATGTCAATATCAAATACAATGATAATCTCTCTTTCCTCACCTACGCAAAACTGGAGGAAAATGATACCATGGAAGCCCATATCTTTGAAACCTACTTGAAACCTAAAATGGTGAAATTTTACAAAAAAGCCGGCCTTGTTTTCATCAAGCGCAAAGGCCCGGGAAAATTGGCCCCTAAGAAACGCGACCTCATTCGTCTTGAAAACGTGGAAAAAACTCTCGAACAAAACAAGTCGCGTCTTTATGATTTTACAGTGATTGAACTCTTGGAGAAAATGCTTACCAATTATACTAAGGGTCGTGACCGATGGCAAATGTATTACTATACACTAACTCATCTTATCAAGATTGAGCTAAACATGAACAAGGTCTTGTATGATGAAGTGAAGCGCCATCTTTCGGATTTTGAAAATGAAATAGACCATACTCTTTATTTCAAAAACACTGAAAATACCATGGAAAAGAATGATGTCTTACTGCGTTATACAGATATGGAACTTTACGAACATCAGAAGAATATCTTCAACACATTCAAAAATAATACGCGACCTAAAATGGTTCTTTATGTGGCTCCTACGGGCACAGGAAAGACATTAACCCCGATTGGTCTTTCTGAAAAATACCGCATCATCTTTGTTTGTGCTGCAAGGCATGTAGGATTGGCTCTTGCCAAGTCGGCGATTTCGGCTGGAAGAAAGATAGCACTGGCCTTCAATTGTCAAGATGCCGACCATATTCGTTTGCATTGGGCTGCAGCCAAAGAATTTACTAAGAATTATAAGACAGGCGGTATTTTCAGGGTGGACAACTCGGTTGGAGATAATGTGGAAATCATGATTTCGGATGTGCAGTCTTACACAGTAGCTATGCTTTATATGACTGCCTTTAACAAAAAAGAAAACATTATTACTTATTGGGATGAACCGACGATTACTATGGATTATGATGAACATCCATGTCATGACCTTATTCGTCGGAACTGGCGTGAAAATATTATCCCCAATATAGTGCTGTCTAGTGCCACACTTCCTCGCGAAGAGGAAATCCACGATGTTTTGTCAGACTACAGGTCTCGGTTTAACGGTGATACCATGACAATTCTCAGTGCAGATTGCAATAATTCTATTCCGCTCATTTCTAAAGAGGGAGCGGTTGTGCTTCCGCATCATTTGGCGGAGCACCATGACTTTGACAAAATGCTCCAGTGTATTGAACATTGCAAAAAGAGCAGTAGTCTCATTCGATACATGGACTTGAATGAAATTTGCCGTTTTGTGTTGTATCTCAACGAGGAAAGTATGATTAAATAC
>Ga0213867_1000203_pt1 | contig 27739 bp, 11 predicted proteins | sample PICome_12_FD_160120 | JGI IMG/M metagenome (GOLD analysis project Ga0213867, IMG submission 160120) | Coastal seawater microbial communities near Pivers Island, North Carolina, United States - PICO540 | ecosystem: Environmental > Aquatic > Marine > Coastal | place: USA: North Carolina... | reverse complement strand
TGTCGTATGTTTGCTCATTTGGTAGGAAAGTACCATCACTAGTTGATTTTCTAAATATGACAACGTCTGTATTTCCAAACGGTACAGCTTCTTCATTAAATGCAACATAGTTTGTTACATCATAATCGTCATCTGTTCTTGACCATGCTGTTTGTCCTGCACCTGTAATACTTTGCACAAGTGCATTTGGATTAGTTTGTTGAGCTGTTCCAAAATTAGGATCGTCAATTCTTACATTATTTCTATAGACATGATATTCTACGCCTGATTCTAATGGTTTACTAAAGTTGAATAGTGTAGTACTATCACCTAACTCAAATATTTCATCATCGTATGTGTTGTCGTAACTATCCCAAGTTGAGCCAAACCATGCATCCGAATCCCAACCTTGACCTTGTCCCATGTCAAAGCTCTTTACTTCTACTCCGCCATAGTCAATACCTGTCATTAATTGTGTAAGTTCTTTACCTAATTGTCCTTCTTGTGGATCGTAAAGTGTATTAATTCTATCTGCTGCTTGATAAAGATCTGGTGATAAATTATAATTTATAACTATAACATCATCTTTATTAGGTTTATCTGTAAAAGTTATTTTTCCATAGTATCTATCATAACTTGCTGTTTGGTCTAGTTCGTTAGTATAAATGTATTCATTATCTAATTGCTCAACATTATTTCTTGTTACAGTTACATTTGTTACTTTTAAATCTATTGGCCAATTTAAACTAAATTCAAATTGGTTTCCTGATGCAATAAATGTTTGTGTCTGTGCAATTTTTGTATAAACATACGTGCCACTAGTGCGATCAAATTTTACAGTTGTTTTCAGTCCACGTACTGGATTGTTTCCCATTTCAACACTAAATGATGCTGGTTCGCCTCCATCTTTTAAGTTGCCTTTAACTATTATTCTTGGTGAGCTATAATATCCGGTACCCGGAACTATTACATCAACAGCTGAAACATTGCCTTTAGAACCTAAATATGATTTTAATACTGTTCCTGAACCGCCGCCGCCTTCTACAGTTAACACTGGTGGATTTGTATAACCACTACCTTGATTAACAGGAGTAACTTTTACAACACTATAGCTACTATTATCTAGCCAATTTTTATTAGGATATGTTTCTAAATTTGTATTTGAACCAATTAAAGTATCATCTATCACTTTAATATTTGTAGGAACTATTTTACCTTCTATACTATCATAAGACGGAGGTAAATCAAAATCAGTTGTCACTGTTTGTGTTGGATCTATACCTTCGTAAGAACTTAAATATTCTCTAATTTTAGTTGCAAAAGGCTTAACTTCTTTAATATAGGATTCATAACTAGGTAAATTATCATTATTAAATGTTATATCTTTACGTAGGTCTCCTACATTATGCTTTGCTTTAATGAAACTTGTTTTAAATGCCCAATCTATATAAGTTTGTTCTGAGAATACATAACGTAAACTTGCAAAAAATAATTTATTAAATTCAACAAGCAATTCGTCAATTAGTAAATCATTTTTTATAGAGTTTAATATAATTCTTAATTCTTTTACAGGTTCATTATCAAATATTTTTGTATCAAAACTAATAGTATCAAAACCAGTGCTTGCTGCTAATGAATCATATAATGTATTTTTGAAACTTATAGTACCATTCTGTCTGCCAACTGTTTTATAATTTTGTGTATAGTCATCAGTATCTATTGCGGAGGTTTTTTCTATCAATAACCAACCGCCCGTGCCTACGTTTGCAATTTTAACTGTGGACCCTATAGGATTATCTAAACTAGTTAATTCATAACTATTGTCTATTAAGTAATCTATATCTGTTGATTCGTTATATCCGTTTGCATACCAGTCAATATAATTCCAAAAAACTCCCACATTATATGACTGACTTTTTATTCTATTCCAAGTTCTATTTTCTCTTTCATAGACAGCCCATTTCCCTAATAGGCTTTCATCTGCTTTGACAAGAACAGCAAAATTACGCACAGTAACTATAGTATTGTTTGCGTAATTTTTTCCTTGGTTTAACACATTTACTGAGATAATTCTACCTACGCCGTCTAACACAGGAACTAACACAGCACCTGTTCCTTGACCGCCAATAGTGATATTTGGCGGTAATCTGTAACCGCTGCCAGCATTATCAATTAATATATCAGTAATTTTTCCATTTTCAATAACAGGTGTTAATTCTGCTCTTATTATTTTATCAGTACCTATTGTTTCTAAATCTGCAACTGTTTCTACTTCAACATCATACAAACCACTAACACTTGTAAGTATAGGATCAGCTAATGATAAGTTACTAATATCTTTATCATCTATAATTAAATTATTTTTTAAAACTAAATTTGTACGTTCTATAACTTGCTTTAGAGCTTCATTTTTGTTTTTAAACCATGATTGTCTAGGTCTGTTTAATGCGCCATATTTTTCTTTGTCACTTAATGTTGGGTCTGGTACTACACGAGATTGTTCATCGTAACCAATAAGACTATCAAACCATTTTGTAATAACATCAGGATTAGGCTGACTTGTTACTAAACCTTCGCTCACAATTTGATATTGTGTATGAATATTTTGATTTTGGTTATCTATTGTCCAAAATTGTACATTTAGGCCAACATCTGTTCCGTTTATAAGTCCTTCACAATTAAATAACACAAATCTAGTTGGAGAAATTAAAGCTACAAACTGATGACCTTTTGCTGCAGGATCAGTAATATATTGTGTTATCTCTCTTGTATCTATGTTTCTAAATTCTACATCTGGAACTATTGTTTTGTCATTAACCCAAAAGTAATATTTGGTAACAAATGTACCTGCAATGTCATCATAAATGCGTCTTGTAGAATATGCATTATCTCCGTATAAACTTTTACCGCTATATCCTTGTGCAAACCCTTGTTCAGTATCTGCTTGAGAATCCCAAACACTAGGTAAAACATTAGACTCTACCCACTCGTATATGTCAATAGTATTACCCTGGAAAACTTTATTCCAGTTTTGTGTAGAATATTCAATCGATCCTTGATAAGCATTGAAAAACTTGGCATTTGTTAGATTCCACCAAACTTCGCCTACTTGTTTTGAGCCCCAGGATGCTGTATCATCTAGGTTTGCATTAGGTGTATTAGATACCGTGTATACAGCAGGATCAAAATAAGTTTTATAAGTTAATTCTTGTTCTGCAGGTCCTGCAACTTTTCCTTGTATAGGATCAATATAATCAAGATATGTTAATAATTCATTTTGTTTTATGTTATATAAAAATATTTTTTTAATTTTTTCAATATTAACAGTTTTATTAGAAGACCTAAATGTTTCCCACATTTTTAGACCTTCATCTATTCTAAAATCAACTACTTGACCTTGAGTGTTGTCTACAACTTTACTAGGTAATCCTACATATAAATGATTTTGTTTAGCAAATATATTTCTGCCAAATGTGTTTACATTTTTATCTGCATCAGAAGGCAATGAAATAGTTTGTGCATACAACATGCCTGTAGGTGTTTTTTCATAAACATATATAACACCTCTATCACTTCTATCTGTTGTAAACTCTGTAAATGAATTGTCAAAAACAGTTGAACTATTATCAAAAATTGTTCTCAACTTAGTATCTGCATTGCGAGATGTTACAAATAATTTTTCACCATCATATTGTAATCGCCAACCAAATCTTTCAGCACGTTCGTTGTTAGGACTTTTTAATTCTTGGAATAAACTGAATACTCCGTTTACTTGTTTATATATATAAACTTTGCCTTGGTCAGCTTTATGATCATCGTTAAATGGTTCGGATATTGCTATAAACATTCCATTATCTGAAATAGCTATTGCATGTGCAAATCCGCTTGTCTTATCAGATGCAAATAATTCTTGGCCTCTTTCAAAAAATCCGTTGTTCAATCTATAAATAGCAACCGAGTTTGCTTGATTTTCATCATACAATGCATTTGCAATAAGTACATCGCCGTTTTTATTGACATCAAATTCGCTACCAAATACTGACAACAAATCTTGATCTAATACTGTGCTTCCATCTGTACTATCATTAATTACACTTGTGCCTGACGAGTTAGGAATAAATCCTACATAGTCAATTAAATCATCTGTGCTAGTCCAGTCAGTTGTATCAAATACACCTGGGGCTAAATTTGTTTTTGCAACATATAAAACACCTGTGCCGGTAGCAGCAGGATTTTCTCTATAAACTATATCCCCTGTAAAATAATTTATACTTTCATTAAACACACCTTTGTATTTTTTATTCTTTGCATATTCCCAAGTATATGTCAAATTGTTTTCAGTGCCGGTTTTAACAAAATATATTCTACCAGGAGAACCTTGTGTTTGAGTTCCTTCTGCATGAATCATTGTTCTATATAAACCGTTGTTTAGTGTAATTTTTATATTAGACCCTAATTTAAAATTAGCTTGTTTTTCAGGAACAGTATAAGATCCTATTTCCGAATAACGACCAGGAGCTGATTTTGTATAAACACTATATAAACCTTCATTGTTAAAGCCACTGCTAGTTCCTGTTGATTCTGCAGGAATTTTATAAACTTGTTCCCAGTCATTGTTAATTGATGATGGTGGATTAGGAGCACGAGGTATACCTAAAACATTACCTTCACTGTACATCCAGTATTCGATATCATTCAATATATCTTCATCAGATAATGAAATAGGGTTGCCTGAATCAAAAACAAGTAACTTACCAATGCCAGCTGGTGAGTATCCTAATGATACAAATTGTATTTCTCCCATAACATTATCAATAGTTGCGTTTACATCAGGATCACCTGGTACAGCTAAACGTTCTATTTCAGCATTTTGTCCGTAATCATCACCAACACTAAATGTTCCTGCAACATTTTTTACAAATATAGTTGCATTTAAACTATTTCTTTGATAAAACACAACTTCTGCTGTTGCACCTGTTGTAACATCTCTAACTGTATCACCAATTCTCGGTTCGAATGGATTATCAGAAGCATCAGTTCTTGTAAAATCTAAATTAATAAATCCATCCCATACATCATACACGTTACGAGTTGTGTTAACTACTTGTTGAGACAATCCTATAGTAGTAATATCTTTATAGTCACCAGTATTGTACTGCGGAATTTGATTTACATAAACACTTACAGGATCACCTGGAGAAATTGTATCTGTTAATGACTTTGGTGCTCGCATTACATATAAGTTACTACTAAATGTTGCGTTACTTCCTCCGGCACCTGGTAACCCTCTATACGTTAAAGTTCTCATGTAGCCATTATAAGTATTTTGACTGCTTATGTCGTTGGTAATGTAATCTAAACTATTAAAATAATATCTTCCTGTTGGTGTGCTATCTGATATGAAATCCCAATAAACTAAACCAGCACCTTTGTCAACATTAGTCGTTGACGATGTTGGAGTATAAGTAGGTGTATCTATCCACCAATATCCGCCCCAAATATTTGCTGTATCAACTGGATCAATAGGACCTTGCTTGATGTATTCACCAATAAAGTCACCGTCATCTCTAAATAAACTGTCTGCAGAATTAAAAGTTCCGTTTACATCTCTTAAATAAATCAATAATTCTGCACCTGCTGATTTTACATAATCAACTGTTCCTATTGCTACTGGTGTTTGTAAAATGTCACCTACATCTACTAAAGTTGTAGCTGAATTTACATAAAGAACTTCATCGATTTTTCTTTGTATTGTATGTTCTTGGCTTAAAAATGCATCAGTTATTACACTATGATCTCCGTTGAATGGTGCCTTAGAAGATAATGCTGACAATTCTTGGTTTGAATAAGTTACTGAATTCCACTGAAGTCTTACTTGATCATTTACACCACTTCCTTCATATAATGTAAACGGTGCCCTTACTAGTATATGACTAGTTGGTTGACCGTTAAAAGCAAGTAAATTATTGTTTGGATCAATAGCATAATCGCCTATTACTAATGCAGATATTTGATTTACAGAGTCATTTTGCAAACCTACTTCAATAATATTCTGTGTAACAGAACTGAAACTATTAAACTGTATTGCATCTTCTTCGCCTTCAATATCAACTTTGGCTCTCCATAATCCTTGATCTTTTGCAACAATACTATTTTTTGGATAGTCTTGTGCGTTTTGAAAGGCGCCAGCATATTTTGTTTTGATATTAGATGCATTTGGTGATCCAATTACTAAATATTCTCCATCAGGACTTATTGCTAACCCTGCACCAAACCTTTGTTTGTCATCTCCATAATTAAAAGGCTCAATAACTTGAGTAAGCACATATGTCAATGCATTTGTAGGTCTGTTATAAACATAAACTTTACCATCCTCTTCTTCAGGTGATCCTATAAGTAATGTTGTATTTCTATCATCAGCAACAATTTTTTGGCCAAATCCTGATGTTTGATTTACCCATGCTCCTGTGTTAAATTGATGTGGTCCAAAGCTATTTGAATTTGTAGGTATTGTTAAGTTCTCATCATCATAAATGTCAAACTGTAAACTTTTTATGTCTCCACCGACATACTTAATTTGATCGTTTAATTCTGTAGTGCCTTCAATATCTTTAAAAATTATTTTAGTATATTTTGTTAGTTTATGAGGAGTTTGTGTAAAAATTCTTGTTCTTGAAGAATCTAAAGTTATACTTGAAATATTTCCAGTATAATTACTTTTTTCATTATCTAAACGTTCATGTTCTTTGAATCTATTTGTATTTTTATATACAGCCCATTCATTATCCTCTGAAATATTATCAATCCAAAGTAAGTCATCTCCTACTAGAGTATTTTGAGAAATATTGTTAGCATCAACTACATCTGATGCACGAACATTTACAAATCTTGTTATATTGCCTATAAGATCGGTATCTTCTTCTGTTCTAATAGTTGAAGTTTCTACAGTAATAACATTACTTTCTACTTTAGTTACTTTGTAAAATCCATCTACATCTAACGTACTGCTGTCATTGTATACCGCATTTAAACCAATTATGTCTCCGGCAACAATATCTTTTACATTTTCTTTAAGAGTAATATTAAATTCAGTTTCGCCTTTGCCTAAATCTGTAATAATGTTTTCGGTATCTATATGTTTAAGTACAGCCCATTGATTATTAATATTTCCTACCCAAATATAAGCATTTTTTGAAATATCAAAAAAGTTAAAGTCAAGAATATTCTCGTAATTTGTAACTATACCTCTAACATCTTGTTGATTAACATAACCTGCATTTTTTGTATAACTGTCAAATACATATTTGCCAGGGAATGGTTTATGGTTGTAATTTTTTGATTTTTGGTAAACTTCATAAGGCTTAATTCTATAAACTAAATCAGTTTCTTTACCTGTTGTTGAATTTACTAATTCTATAGGTTGAGGTACTAGTCTAAACTTTGATTCGTCTAGTCTAAAAATAACATCGTCAAAACCTTCAGAAGCTCCGTATTGACCGTCTTTAATTGCCCATTCTTCATAAAACTCTAAGCTATCCTTGTTGTCACTTGCAAGTGCATCAAACAATTTTGTTAATGCGTTTTTAGTACCTTTGTCTTGAATATAACCTTGATAAAACTTATATTGACTGACATCATCATTTACAATATTTTGTAAATATTGGCGTTTTTGATATCCTACTAAATGTTGTGCTAATTTTTGTTGTTCAACATCAAAATTATCACTGTCTAAGTCATAGAAATCTGCAAATTGATTTACTTTGTATTCAAAGTTTGCATATAATCCGCCTTCAGGTTTTTCATTTAGTCTATTCCATTTGTTTGCATCAAATGTTTCTGTGCCTGAAATTTTATTCGAAGCACTATAGTAAAATTCTTTATGCTTTACAACAGCACCTATATCATAATCAGTCCAAGATTCCCATTCAACAATGTTTGGTTCATCAAAAATAAATCCTGGGATATTTAAACTACCATCCCAACCGGTTGTTCTGTATCCTAGTATCTTAATACGTTCTTGTCTATATCCAGGTTGCTGATCAAATATTACATCTCCAAATACAGTTTTGTTATCTATTAAAACTACGTGTTCTTTTTGTACTAACGGAAGTGCAATGTAATAAATTCCGTCTGCTGTATTTTTTGGAGAAATACTAAATGTTTCTGATGAACGTCCTATGTTAGCAAACTCTTCAACTAATTTTTGTCCGTCAGCTTTATATAATCCGTAACCATAAAAATTATCGAATATATTATCTACCATAGAATATTTTGTTGATAGTTTTATTTGTTCTGCTCCAGGACTTAGTGTAAGAACACTTCCTGCCGACCAGTTTTGCGTAGTCCAGAATAAAAATTCATTTACTGTATGTCTCCAATCAAGTACAACTTTGTTCTCGCTTTGAAAATAATCAAATATAAATCCTTGATCTTGTAACCAGGCGCCATAACCTAATAAAAAGTCAACTACATCTTGAATTTCTTTTAATAAACTTCCATACGGTAATGTTTTGATAATATTCTTTGAAAAAGATTTTCTAATAAACGCATCTCTACCTCCAATTAAAGGTAATGCAGGTAACTTTACAAATTTATCTTTATCAAATTCATCAGTACTTTCGTGTTGAGTTTTTGTTCTGTAAAAGGACCCTTGATATTCAACATTCTGTCCTGGTATATATGTTTTAGATGTTGACCATTCAACATAATTTTCGCTTATTCCGCCAATGTTTATACTAGGATCGTTTTGTTTGCTTAAAGGTTGATAATAATTAAAAATTGTATTATTAGGACTATATCCTTTTATAACATATCCGTCTGTCCTGCGTTCAATAATTACACCACTGTATTCAACTGTTTTTATAGGCGAACTTGTATTGAGTAAAATTTTGTAATTTTCCTCAGGAACAAACACATTTCCCTCATTTGTAGGAGTTCTGCTGTCTAAAATCAGTTTAAACTTTTCTATGTCTGTAAAACCAGCTAATTTAAATCCGATTTGATTATTAATTTTTACAATATTTTCTTTGTATTTTTTATAATTTTTTAAAACATCGCTTGCCATATAAGCAGAGATATAATTTACTAACCCACTTGTAAATACTTGTACTTCGTCTTCAGAAGTACTAGGAAATAATACATCTTTTAATTCTATCCTTTTATTTGTAGGTTTGTAAACTATAGCATTTGCATTATTACGGATTTGATTAAATCTATCAAAACCAGTTGAAAATATTAAACTAGGTTTATTAATTACAAATGCTTTTATAATACTAAATGCAAAATCTGAACTGTTTCTCCAGGCCGCTTCAATTGGTGCGCCATCACCAAACACAAAACTATCAGATATTGTGTCCGGTTGATAATTAGTAACCCATCCGATGTCTAAAGGTGTTGCAAGGTTTCCTTGACTGTCTACAGGTATATGACTAAGTAAATTAGGTCTTTTATATTTGTTTAATATTTTAAATTTTACACCTGGCTGTCTTATAGTACCATCTTGTATATCTGTCCACATTAATAAGTTATCTTTTGTGTACGGAGCAGGACCGTATTGTTGTTCCCACCAACTAGGCTTTATTGTAAAACCTAACATCTCCCAAGGGTTTGTATGAGGGCGATCTGTATCAAAAGCTCTTTTATAAATTTGACGCCAAAATCCTGGAAGTGTTTGATTACTAGGAGAATTTGTTGCACTATAATTGAATGTAAATGGATCTGTTCTTTCAAAGAAGTTATGTAATGTATAATCATTATCTATAAATTTACTCCATGATAAAAAATTACTTAACATAGATTTGTTTATTTCTTCAAATGTTATTCCGGTTTTTCTATATTCGCCCGGAATAAGATCATTAATATCCAGCATATTGGGATCATACTTAACTTTAATATTATTAAATATTCTTTTTTCAAGTTCTAATAATAGTTCATCTCTATAATCATTGAATGCAATAAATCTACTACCATCATGGCCTTGAATAATCTTTTGTGGAACACGATAGGTGTCATCCATTATTATCATAGGCGCATATTCAGGATACAATCCAAGTTTTGTAGGAGTTGGCGGTATATAACTTCCGTTTGTAGTTTCGTATTCGTAAATGTCTATAATGTCGTCTTGTTGTTTTGTAGATGATATAACTACAAACCCGTCTTCGTTAAATGTATAATCTATACCATAAGTTAATTGAACATTATTTTTGTATACTCCCACAGCTTTTTTTGTCAATGTAGTATTATCAAATACTTCATTTAGTGCAAAAAAAGTTTCATCGGAATCTAATATAGTGTAAGAAAGTTTTTTATAAGCACCATATGGAACCATATCACTAAAATAAAATGGCATAGTTTTATTTTTTACACCATTAATTTTTTGTAAAATATTATCTACATGTTCTTTTATTGATCCTTGGAATTCTGAATCAGCAGCAACCTGCAAGAATTCTCTTTTAAATCTATTATATTCTGTACGTGCATAATCTAAGGCTTTTACTATATTACTATCCTTATCAGTAATGTGATATACTGATAAATTAAGAGGCGCACTATGTTGTAAAAAACGTCTACCTAAATCTGAAAGATTACTTAAATCTCTTAAATTTCCAATTCCTGGAAATTCTCCGTTAAAATTATCTAAGTTTTCTACAATAGAACTAACATGATCGTTAACTTCTCCTAATGTAAATTCACTTAAATTTTCATTTTTAGGATTTCTTTCTAATGAAGCGGGAATTTCATAATATCCATTACTATTTTTTAACGCACTAGATTTTGTTTTTATAATTACAGTATCATTTAGCTGTAAATCGTTATTAAAATTAATTACAACATTATTATTAACATTGTTAGATAATGTATAATCTTTGTTTATAAACTGTAGTTTGTTATTGACATATACTCTAATCCATAAATCATTTAACAACGCACTTTGTTGATATACATCAATCTCAAATCCAGTAAATGTATTATCAAATATATATTGCCTAATAACTGGTTGTTCTGACAATGTAGATACTTTTTTCCAACCGCTTAATGTGTTAAATATATCTAAACTTGAATATTTTCTTAAATATCCTGTATCAGATTTAACAGATAAAATTACATTATTTTGAACATACGTCATAGTGTCCTGTAAAAGGTTAAAATCAAATACAATATCTCCTACATTGGAAATACTTCTATAACTTAAAGGAAAATTTAATTCTGTATCTGCTGTGCCGGTTCCTTGTTTATAACTAAACAGTTTGTTGCCTTCAAATGTGCTGGCTTCGTAAATATCAGTATTTCCGTAACTATTGCCAGCATCATCAAATATATCAAACAACGGTGGTTGGTTTATATTTTCTTTTTCTTGAGTTTTCTTCCAAATTCCGTTTTCGTAATGAAGCATTTTACCTTTGTACTTTTCGCCATTTAGTGCGAGTACTACTTCGTTTTCTTGAGGGACACTATCACTTACTTCTTTTAAAGTTATTTGATTATTTGTTGCCTGGCCGCCAGCAAATTTTACAATATCTACTTCAAATATTCTTCCTTTTACTAATATATCTGTATCTGCTGTAAATAATATACGCATACCTTTAACAATATCAATGCCATCTATATTGTATCCTATACTACCTTCAATTGTACTAAAAACATCAGTAGTAAAATCATCAACTAAATCAATATCTTTTTTAATTTTTGTTCCAAAATTATAAAGTTTTAAATTGGCTTCAAATTCAATAATTGGACGCCTTGCTCTTTGTGTTTGATCTAATTCGTCTGGTGTATTATTTTGTTTTGCACTTGTTTCAATTACACTTTTATGAAACCATCTATTATATCTTGCCCATAAATTTCCGTCTTGAGATGCTCGGTTTACAACTAAATAATCTTTGATTTTTGGAAATCCTATTGCTTTACTGAATGGCAAACGGTCAAACCCATCGTTATCAAATGCAACATCAACATCGTCTGTAAATTCAGTAGGTACATTTAAGTTTACTTCGGGTATTAATTTAATACTATCTCCAACACCCTCAACATAGAACGCACCTTCGCTGTATAACGCTGGTTCAACTTCTCCAGTAAAAAATATTTTCATTCCATTTGATAAATCTACACCGTTACTTGTTTTATATGTTTTCTTGCCTAAAATTTCTTTATCTATATCAATAAATGTTGCTTCACTAATGTCTTTAACAACAATAGTTCCGCTTGCTTGTAAATCATTAGATGCCATATAATAAAGTATATCTGGTGTGTCTGTTCCAAGTTGTAGTGTGCTTACGCCTTTTTCTAATCCTTGCACACTAACGCCTTCTAAAACAATTATACTTGAACTATCTAAATCAAATCCTTCGTCTAGAGTCTTTTTAGTTTTAATTGTAAACGGTAAATTTGGTGTGTCAATATCAAACTTATATGTAATTCCTCTATATAATGTTATAGTAGGATTATTTGTTAATCCATCAGGACTAAAAACATATGTATTGTTATCTACATTATCACCTATACGTACAGTGTATGTACTTTCTACATCTATAGTGTTTCCTGGTACTCCAAAACTTTGAGGACCATTTGGCAACCAATAGTATTCTCTAAAATTAGTAAGTTTGTCCCAATCTACATGAGGATCCCATGCATAATATTCTTGTTGATTTAGGATACTATGATCGTTAGTACCTTTGTTAAAACTAGAAAGTTGATTGACATAATCATTATAATCTTTATAAAATATTACATTGCCTAAATTGTCTTTACAAATAGTTGCAGGCTCTAATTGATAATTTTCTCTATTAGTGCTAACATCTGCAATATAGTTGTCTGTGCTGTTGAATGCTTTTGCTGTTTTACGACCTACATAACCATTAAGTTTTTCAGCTACGCCTGGCTGTATTAATTGGTCTACTGTACTTGCTAAAAACTTTTTATTAGCAGGGGTTCGGTAATACCTTGGTAAATGGCTTGCACTTTCTCTTTTACGATTTTCATTACCACCTGGTAACGGCTGTTCTGATTGATCATTGTTATATGCCATTAGTATCCATAGCCTCCGCCGCCGGAGTTTCCGCCTCCGCTTATCCTGAACCACTACTGCCTGAGCTACTAGAGCTACTTGAAGTGCCTGTAGTGTAATTTGTGTTTGTACTTGTTGATGTGCTTGCACTTGTAATTCCAATATTTGCTGTATTAGTAGATGACGTTGTTATTGCACCTTCTGCCTTTAATCTTGTTGCTGTAACATTATCAATTATTGAAACATCTGAAACTGTTGCACCGCTTATAAAGATTTCATCTGATTCAGATTTTATTTCAAATAAACTTCCAAAAGATTGACTTATCTGTTTAGGCACAATTACAAATGTAACAATAGTAGGAGCCAATTGTTGCATAATATATGCACTCATTTCTGAAAAGTAAAATGTTTCGCCAAAGTCCCAATTATCTAATGCAAAAAATTCATTAATTGCTGATATCACTCTAGATTTAATTTCATTATCATTTATTACAATATCAGGATTTTTTACTATTTTAAAATCTGCTTGGAATTCTGCACTTGCTTTTGTTCCAAAAATTATTTTATATTTTACAGGATGATATATAATTTCGTCGCTTAATGATTTAATATTGTTTAGGTAAGATCCATAATTTAAAAATAAACTATCACTACTAGGAGATAAAGGTTTATTAGAAATTGTGCCTTCTAAATATTGTCTAAAATTATTATCATATGATCTTGTAAGCATATAAGTGTCTATTATATTACTAACACTAGGATCAATACGTGTGCTTTCGTCAGCAGCATGTACATAATGGAATTTAATATTATCTCTACCTACTTGTGCTTTGTATTTTTGACTGATATTTAGATTACTTGTGGTTTTATCTAAAACTTCAAAAATGTCTTCGTCTACATAGTAAAATATTTGTCCATCGTCGTATAAACTAGTAGAACCTAAAGATGCCTTATTTTGCAAAGTTACTATTTTTAGTTCAGTATTCGATTTGTAAAAATATTCTTCTACACCGTCTAAACTTGTAACCTTTTCAGAAAATATATATTTTTTCAAAGGATTGTTTGTTTCGTTAACTAAAACCTCGAATAAATCAGGATCATCAACTACACCATCATCATCACCGTCAAAGAAACTAACTTGGACTTTTTTACTGTTTACATAACCTTCTGTATCTCTGTAATCTTCAACTATTTCCCAATCATAATCTACAGTATAAGGAAAAGTATCTGACGTAGGATCTTTTTGGTTGATACTTAAAACACTAATTCTATCTTTTATAGTTTTACCAGTCCTATTATTATATACCTTATCGCTATTATCAAAGTAAAAACGTACTTCATCGTCGCTTTCAAATAAGTATCTTGCTCCTCTATATGTAATAGTGTATGTTTCTCCGTTTGTTTCAAACAAAAGTAACCAACTTGCATCTAATTGTTGATTAGTATTATCACCTGTTTTACCAATACTAAATGCACTTGCACTATCTAAATTAGTACTCGAAATAAGACGCCATTCGCCTAAATTAATATCAAATCGTAATCCAAAAGTTTTATATGCAAAAATTTGATCGACTAATTGTCTTTTAACGGATGACTGTAATGCATTAGGTATTCTCGGAATAATCTGAGTAAGTTTTGCGCCAGCAGGAATAATATCATTAATAACTACCGGGCCTGTGCCATCTTCTGCAACTATTGTTCCGTTGCCATCTACACTAATAACCTTTGTCCAAAGATATTCTACAGATCCTGGATGATCGGCATTACCTTCCATTATTTTGTTATTATCTGTTTTCATAAAATGTTTGCCAGTTGGTGCAACAAATTTTAACAAAGTACCTGCACGTATTAATTTTAAAATACTTGCTGTAAATGTTCCTAATTGTTGTTTTGTGCCAACACTATTTGTGAAATATCCTGTATTTTGATTTGTTTGAGCTGTACTACTATTCCATACTAAGCCGAAATCTCCTACTAAAGTTTTTGGAAACTTAGTAAGATAATAATTTTTTATTTTTCTATTTTCTAAAATTGGTTGTATTACATTTTCGATTGCGCCTTCAACATCAGTTTTTGTAACAAAATCAAAACCTTCTTTTGTATCTAAAAATTCACGTGTAAGAATACCATCCACAGCAAACAAATTTGTTTTACTATATTTTCCTGTAGCATCTATTAAATCTAAATATCTGCTTATTCCACTTGCTGTTCTATTAACACTTTTTACTTTAATAATTTCTTGGCTAGATGTAAGAGGAGCAATTTGATAATCTTCTGCTGTTACCATTCTATTCTGTGTGTAGTAATTAGATGGTGCATTACGTTTAATACTAGCATTTGTTTCACTAATACTTGAGTTATCAACAGTATATTTTAATTGGTAAACAACTGTGAGTGTTTCTGTTTTTCCGGTTTTAGAAAGATAAGGTATTTGAATACTAATACCGCGTAAATCTTTAGGATCGATAATTATTCTTTCATTTTTACTTGTTCTATAATAAACTTTAAAATTGCCTTGCGGTAAATTTCCAAATGTACCATCTGAAAATATTAAACTAATTCTATCGTTAGCTCGAGTCAAAACACTATATATATTTCTAATACTTTTACTTAAACTATTGTATACTACATTGTTACCTTCGACTGCCTGAACCTTTGTCCAAAGTTCTTGTTCTAATCCAAAATCATCTACGCTATATAACCAAACATCAGTATTATTAACATTTGTAGCATCTATACTTACAACTTGATTTGTACTAGGACTATCAATACTAAAAGATCCATTGTCTAATGTACCTTGTCTAAAATGACTAAAATATCCGCTGTTAGAACTGCTTGGTCCTTTTCCATCATTCCTATATATAAATGCAAAGTTGTTTCCTGGAAACGGATCTTCTTCTTTAATTATACCATTTTCTAAATCAGTGCTAACAATTTCAAATCTATTTGTACTTCCGTTTACTGATTTGTTAAAACCAAAAGCAGGAACACTTGTATTTGTACTATTCAATCTATATTGTTCAGTAGGTATGTTATTGACTGTTTCTTTTTTTGTTGGTTTGCCAATTGGATTATTAGCAGGCAGTGATGCGTTCAATATTTTAGTAAATTGTTCTTGCCAATTAGAGTTACTTGGATCATTCCAAATGATAGTTTGGTTTTCTAAATTTAAATTATTGCTATCACGCACTGATTCTGTCGTGCTAACACTTTCTATTTTAAGTAGCCCATTAGCAGATTGATTACGTTTAGGATTATACGAAAGAGTACGAGCTAAACGTAGCACTGATTCTCTGCGCTCTGCAAGTTCTAGAAAGTTTTCACGTGCATTTAAGTCTGTACGAAATGCAATGTTTTGACCAAGGAAAGCAATCATGTCAATTAATGCAAGGTACTCAGAACTTTCAATATAATCGTTAAAATCTTCTGGGTAATTTTGACGTAGATAATTTATCATTGTTCTACGTAAGTTGTCAAAGTCATAAGATTTGAAATCGGCGTTTCTATAACTTTGGTAGATACGCTTCCAATCTTCTGCTACTAGTAATCTATTTTGTCTATCTGTCGAGGACATATTGGCTTTCCTTTATTATACAGTATTTATTAGTTTTAAATAACTGCGTATATTATTAGGTATTAAGAAAACCATTGTTTTGATCAAAAGTTAAACGCATGGTTTCAACAATATTGTATGTCAAAAACAATATTTCAGCTTCTATTTGCAAACCGCTTTCGTACTGATCAACAGTGACTGAATTAACACTTATTCTGGGATCATAATTAATGATTTCTGTAACATTTTCAATAATAATTTGTTTAAGTTGTTCTGTAAGAGGCTCGTATAAAACGTCCCATATAATTGTTCCAAATTGAGGATTAGACAGAAGCTCGCCTTGCCTGATATGGAAATGGTTAATTATGTCTTGCTTAATTAAACTAAAATCATATAAATTAAAGCCATTTTGGTCTGGATTAACAGTTGAAAACCCTTTATAGGTTTTTGAGCCTGTACCGTAATCTGGTTTTTTGTTAGATTTTACTTGTACGTCTTGATATAATCTTTTTTCTTGTGTGCTCATAACATATTTACCCTATTATTGTGCTCCAGTATCAAATTCAAATTCGAACTCTGCTGTGGCTGCATCTCCCGGTGAAACTGCAACATTTCTTTTCTTGGTATATTCAACCCCATTTTCGTCTACTCCTTTAATTTCAACAGTCTTTCCTACTACATTTCCGTTTTCGTCTCTCCTTAATGCAATAGTTCTCTCTTGTGCAGGAGGTTGTAGATTACCTTCATTATTAACAAGTGTAGCTGATCCTGTATTTTGATTTGTTGCTGTTGTATCTGCAACTGGATCATCCCCTACAATGCTTTCGTCATCAACTTCTGCAACTGGATCATCCCCTACAATGCTTTCTCCACTGTTGCTATCAACAAGTGTAGCATTTTTATTTTCACTTGCTGCTGCATCTGCTGGGCCGTCTATACCTGCATTTTCATTGCCTGCCGGTGTTTGACAGTGCTTAAATGTATCTTCGGGTGCTTTTTCTTTATTTTTATCATCACTAGTTTTATTAGCTTTTCCTTTTTTAATTTGTTCAATATCAGAATCTGTTTTTTCAGGAGTATGCTCTAACGGATTTTTATTCTCAGCGCCTGTCCAAGAACCTCTTTTTGGTACTCTTGTAGGCACAGGTGCATTACCTGCTTTTGCAGCTGGTGGTCCGTTCATATCTATTCTATCAGCTGTTTCATAATGATGTTTAGATGTTATGTTACTTGTTCCAACACAAGTAATCTTACCGTCTGCGCCGACTTTTACTTCGTAGTTGGCACCTGTTTGAGTCATCATTTGATTTTTAGCTGTTAAGTTAATATTTCTTCCAGCTTCTATATTAATATCTCTTGTAGCTTTAAAATTAAAGTCATTTTCAGTATGAATGCTTACACTGTCTCTTGCATAGATATCAATTTTTCCATTGGCTGTCATTTCAATCCAACTATCGCCACTCCCGTGTGCAATGTAAATTAAGTCTTCTGCATTGTGTAATAGTATTTGATGTCCTGTTCTTGTGCGTATTCTAAAAAGTTCGTTGAACGGAATATTTGGATTTCCTCCATCCTTCAAACTAACATATTCACTTGGTGTAGCTTTAGGACCTCTAACCGGTCCTTTTCTAAACAGTGTAGGATCTCCATCATCCATTACAATAGTAGTTCCGGTTAGTCTGCTTGACTTTACATCTATTGCTCCTGAGGTTGGACCTATCTTGACAGTGGGCTTACCGTCCCTTCTATCTAAAGGCCCAGGTGAACTCCAACCAAAAACCATACTAGGTAAATCTCTTCTTGCACTAGAAGTAGTTGTTCCTCTAATAGGATCATTTGCTAATCCAGCACCATCTAAAATTGCAGCTGCATCTGGATGAACAGGTTTTAAAAACTGTGTTGAATTTGTACCATTAGCTTTTTCAGTTTTTTTATTGTACTCTCCTACAGGTCTTGGTTTTGATTGATTTTCGGAATTATAAGTTGTGCTTGCATTTCCTGGTACCATAAAGTTCATATTTTGATCTTGTATACAACCTATCCAATATCCCTGGCCTCTATTTCCTTCTGCAAATATAACTAAAACCTTTGTTCCTACATCTGGTGGTACAGCCCAAAATCCGTAACTTTTCTGTGTATAGTCATATCCTTCATTTTCACTTACAGCGTCATACGGTGTTACACCATAGAAAGGACTTAAATAACTTACTGGCACAGTTTGACCAGTTGTTTCGCTTGAGTTACCTTCACTTGTAGTTTTTAATAATTCTACTAAAATAGATCCCATGTACTCTGTGTCAAGATGACTTTTTACAACAGCGACATAAGGACCCGGTCCTTCAATTTCTTTTTGTTTATTCTTAGCAGGTATATGTGGGGATCTAGTTTCTTCAGCCATTAAAAGCCTCCTACGATTCTACCATTAGATAGTTGTCTTGCTGTTCCTGGTAATTTTTTACTAGGTTGCTTAGGAGGTTTTTTAGTTGCACCTTTGTTGTATTCAGGATGACCTGGCGGTGGGCCTCCCTCGGTTTTTTCTAGTTGCTTGTTTTTAGAATTTTGTTTTGTAACAGCACCAGTGTCATCGTCAGCTTTTCTATTCTTTTCTTGGTTAGGTCTACGTAGTGTTTGTAGTGTTTGTGTAAATTGTCCTGCACTAAATTTGTTTGCAACAAACAACACTTTATATAACCCACTAAACTGACCAACAGGTGCTGAACCGCCTGGAAATGTCATATAATTGCCTGCGTAATCTACCGGTGTTTTAAAATTAATTCTTATATCCACTTCGCCACTTTGATAGTCCATTGTTCCGTCTGCATTTATATTTGTAGATGGTCCTGCACCAGCACTATAATTACCCATGCCACTGTCTGCAATATAATAAGGATCTCCCCAAATTTCTAAATCTACAGAAAGTAAATCTACCGGTGAATTAACAAGTGCTTCATTGAAATTATCAGCAATAATAGATTCTGGATGTACCATTGGTCCTCCTGAATCCATCTTATTTCCATTATTAATATCTGCCATTACTGGAGATGAACTTAATGTATTTTTATCCGCTTCAGGCGCACCAATTGTAGCTGTTTTGTTTTCATCATTACTGCCACTACTTGCAGATGTTTTAGCATCTTTTGTTTTTTGTCCGTAGTCTCCAGCTATACTAGCAAAGAATGCTGCATTAAAATTTATATCAAATTTTATTATATCTTTATTTTCTCCTGTATAAATGTAGTTGTATTCTTTTGATGCTTGTATATCTAATGCGTCCATTCCTTTAGACTTTTCTGTAGGACTTCTAAAATTACTATGATGTACTTTATAAGGAACAACTCTATAAACAAATATTTGTGCTGGTGTTCCTGTTTTATCTACATTGTCATTATCTGTTACATTATAAACATTTGTTTCTACTCTATACCAATTTAACATTCCATTTTCGTCTGGTTTTTGATCAACTATATTTCTACCATACTCGCTTAACTTTATTGCATCTTCGATTACTTGTTCTATTTTTTTACCATTACTTACTACTAGTTTTCTAGTATCAGGATTGCAATTTACTTTACAACGATCTATCTTTCCTTTTGTATCTTCGCTTTCTGCTGTTTTTTCACTTACACTGCCTTTTCTTCCTACATCAGTTTTTGATTTAACAATCTTAGCATTGCCTATTTCATTTATATTTTCTTCTTTGTCAGCATAGTTCCTAATTGTTTCTCCTAGGTCTGATCTACGTACCATTATACCTAATTCTTTATCAAGAGATTTTTTGAATTCGTCCATACTGACGCCGTTTTCTAAAACACCTTGTGCAGACTCGTATAGTCTTTGTTGTTGTTCTTGCGTAAGTTGACGGAGAGGCGTATCTGCACCGCTATCGTTGCCTTTTGTAGTTGCAGCATTGTCTACTTGTTTATCATCTTTACCTGCAAATGTTTGAGACTCTTCAGCACTAGATTTTTTAGTAGGAAACATAATTATATATTGATTTGCTTTAGATTTATTTTCTACTTTAACTTGCTCTAATTCTTTTTCATTCATAACAGTTGTAAAACTATCAAATCCCCATTGTAACATTTCAGCAACCGTTCGGCCTTGACAGCTTATATCTGATCTTGTACTTTGTGTTTGATCTGTAAGAGCTGTTTCATGAAAAGGTATTGCTGAAACAACGTATTGACTTCCGCCTTCTGTAACTTCAAATTCTACATTTGTTAATTTCAATGGAAAAATTCTTCTAGCATTTGGAACAGTTATGGGTCTATTTCCAGCATGTCCTGCAAATTCTACACTCAAACAAAAAGGTGCTTTAATATAATTTTTGTGTCCTGCACTTATTGCCGCTATTTGCAATGCTTGTAAAAATAATCCCATACTGTATGGCTCTTGAACTTTAAATCCAATATTAACAGCATTTGTTCCGCGTGTTTTAGGGTTTGGTGCAATTAAAGTTTCTATTTCTACATCGTCGATAAAATATTCTGTCTTACCGTTTATTTCGTAAATTGTTTTACTTCCTACTAGAGGTTTACCTCCACCAGATTTTATAACAGTAATCATAGGATCATTATACCTATATGTTAAGTCAGGAAAATTTAATTCAAAATCAGTTAAGCATCCTAAAGTAAAAACATAGTTGTAACTAGAAAAAGGCTCTAGTATATTAGGCTGTTTTCCTATACCACCTATAAGTCCGCTAAAAGTTTGAGCAATTCCTCCGAGTGTACCAGATATTAAACTTCCTCCTTGAAAATTAGGAAGTTTACTATTAAGGACTTGACTTATTCCTCCTTGAGAAAGGTCTAACGAACCAAAAGTAGGACCAGTAACACCGTTAATTGAATTTGCTAGATCTACTGTAGCACCTGTAAATTCTGAAATAGAACCTTCAACGGCACTTGCAACTCCGCCAACAGTAATTTTACCAGTTTTGTCATTAAACTGGTTTGCTATTTTATTAGCGGCTATTTCGCTTTTGTCAATTATGTCTTGGCCGGCGGCTCTTAACCTTGCATCTAGATTTTGTACTTCACCCATTTATATTCCTAAAAGTTGCTTTAGTTTTGGACCTTTTGGTACGAATATTTCTGTACCTGCTTCAAAATCAAAAATTGGATCTTTCAAAGTTTCTATATTTCGTTGTGCATATACCCACCATAAATTTTTATCACCATACATATCAAATGCTAGTAAGTCTGGTCTATGAGTATACTGTACTTGTATTTTGTATAATACATCATCTGCTTCTGCAGGTATAGGACGTATACTAAGTATATCTAGATATTGTCCGGAAACATTTCCTGTTTTGTAATAAGGACTAGTTGCTGAATACATTAAATAAATCCTCCTTTACCTTTTGCATAACCACCTTTGATAAATGTATCTAAACTAAATTGGTGTACTTCTGATCTTGAATATGTAGGCTGTGCTGTTACTGTTATAGTAGATTTTGTTGGACAATAAGTATTAACCTCAGGAACATATATGTAATCAACTTCAGTTGGCAAATCAATTGAAAAAGATTGTACTACACAAGGTACATTTTTGAAAACATAATCTCCGTATCCGTTTAATAAAACAAGCGGTGGCGGAGCACCTCTATTACTTGTACTACCGTAAGCCATTTTTGTAATTGATCTCAAATAATGAACACATGCGGCCCAATACAACCCTTCAGCTGCACTTTCTACATAAAATTCTCCACTAATTTGTAGTGTGTCAGGTTGGCTACTTTGGTAGATTGGAAAGGGATAATTACTATGTGTAGGTTTCATCATACTGTAATTTGCAGAATGTTGAAATATAATATTAGGCGTGTAAGGAAAAATCATACCTTGTGTTTCGTTTAACTGAGCTTGTAACACTCCGTCTAATTGCATACCAACTGGAATAGACAATCTCATGCGCCAATCGTTATTATCATCTCTAGCCCAAGTAGCATTATTTACACCTCCAAACATGCTAGGCAATCCGTCAATCGGAATACCAAAGCCACGTATTGCACTCATGATGCCGCCAATGCCTCCTGAAGCAATATTTTCAATAGTTTGTTTGACACCGTTTTTTAGAATGCTTGCACCAACACCGATAGTTTCGCTACCTATATTGTCTGTAACAGTGGATAAAGGATTTTTTTGTGATCTGGATTGAGAAGCATTCGACGGATTTTGTTGTCCTACTGGTGCTCCTGGTCCTCCAAATGGATCTAGATCTGACATAATATAAAGTCTCCTAATACTATTATTTAGTTGACTTTTTTAACTACGTATATTATAATATATGTACAACTTGGAGAAAATATGAAAAGAGTAAATTACTTAAACAATAAAGATATCTTAAAAGAGATACACAAATCAAAAAGTACATTTTGTAGCTTTGTAGACCCGTCATACACACAATACGACATAATACTACCTAGCATAGACAAAATAAACATTAGAACAATAGCCGAAGCAAAAAGAAACAAAGCAAAAAGATTACAAGTTACAAACTTTGATGCCGCAAAACTAGCTGGTAGAAAAGTAAAACAAGCAGAATTCGAAGTAGACTATAAAAAAATTACAAAAGAAGAACTTATTTTTAGAATTATGACATTTGATCATATACCTGACGAACCTGGACGAAAAAAGACACCAAAAACTGTAGCAGATCACAAAGTCAAACTAAATTTCCCTCCATACCAACACTTTAAATTTAATGATGACGGAGAATTAATATGTGTAGGCAAATCTCATTGGGAAGGCGGCATGGAAAACGGATATTTTTCTAAAACACACGGTAAAGCAACAAATAAACTTGCTATGATGTGGATGAAATTGTGTGATAGATATGCTACACGAGGCAATGTTCGCGGATACACATACAATGACGAAATGCGTGGTCAAGCAATACTACAATTAGCACAAATAGGTCTACAATTTGACGAATCTAAGTCGCAAAATCCTTTTGCATACTATACAGCAGCGGTTACAAACTCGTTTGTACGTGTAATTAACATAGAAAAACGTAATCAAAACATAAGAGATGATATTTTAGAAATGAATGACATGAATCCAAGTTATACTAGACAATCGCAAGGCGAATGGGAAGCGGCACAGAAAAGAGAAGTTACATTACAAGGAAAAAAATAAATGCTTGACATTTATTTAGAATTACCGTATAATATACTGAGCTAACCTATTAGAGAGATTAAAATTGTTTAAAAAAGCGGCTGTTTTTACAGATATACACTTTGGCCTTAAGGGCAATAGTAAAGTACACAATCAAGATTGCGAAGATTTCGTAGATTGGTACATAGAACAAGCAAAAGCAAACGGTTGTGAGACCGGAATCTTCTGCGGCGACTGGCATCACAACAGAAACAGTCTTAATCTTACCACAATGGACTCAACGATACGTTGTATGGAAAAACTAGGTGCTGCATTTGAGAAGTTTTACTTCTTTGACGGGAATCATGACTTGTACTACAAAGATAAACGTGATGTTAATAGCACAGCATTTGCAAAACACATTCCTGGTATTACATTTGTCGATACAATCTATGAAGAAGAAGACGTAGTACTTGTTCCTTGGCTCGTTGGCGATGAATGGAAGAAGATTAGAAATATAAAAGCAAAATATATGTTTGGTCATTTTGAATTACCTAGCTTCTATATGAATGCTATGGTACAAATGCCAGATCACGGCGAGCTTAAAGCAGAACATTTTGAACATCAAGAGTATGTTTTCAGTGGACACTTCCACAAGCGTCAGAAACAAGGCAAAATACACTATATTGGTAATGCTTTTCCACACAACTATGCAGATGCTTGGGATGATGACCGTGGTATGATGATATTAGATAGAGAAAATAATGCAGAACCACAGTATATCAATTGGCCGGACTGTCCTAAGTATAGAACTATTAAATTAAGTCAACTAATTGACGAGCAAAATACACTTATTAAACCAAATATGTATCTACGTGTTAATTTAGACTTACCTATAAGTTATGAAGAAGCAAGTTTTGTAAAAGAAACATTTATCAACAACTATAATTGTAGAGAAATAAGTCTTATACCACAAAAACAACTAGAAGAAATATCAACTGAACTTGATATACAACAGTTTGAAAGTGTTGATCAAATTGTTGCAGGTGAAATAAACGCAATCGACTCAGACAACTTCAATAAGAAGATGCTATTGGACATTTATAACGAACTATGATACAAATTAAAGATTTAACCGTAAAAAACTTTATGAGTGTAGGCAATCAGACGCAGGCTGTTGACTTTAATCGCGAACAGCTAACACTTGTACTAGGCGAAAACTTAGATCAAGGCGGAGATGATAACGGATCACGTAATGGTACTGGTAAAACTACTATCATTAATGCACTATCATATGCATTATACGGTAAAGCCCTTACAAATATTAGAGCTAACAACTTAATTAATAAAACAAACTCAAAGGGTATGCTTGTTACACTACACTTTGAAAAGAACGGAGTAGATTATCGTGTTGAGCGTGGTAGATCTCCTAATGTATTGAAGTTTTTTGTAAATGATCAAGAACAAGAGATGATTGATGAGTCGCAAGGTGATAGTAGAAAGACACAAGAGTCAATAAACGACTTACTTGACATGACACATGACATGTTTAAGCACATTGTTGCTCTAAATACTTACACTGAACCGTTTTTAAGTATGAAGCAGAATGATCAACGTGCTATCATTGAACAGTTGTTAGGTATTACTATACTTTCTGAAAAAGCTGATGCACTAAAAGAACAAACAAGAATTACAAAAGAGGCTATAACTACTGAAACACTTAAAATTGAAGCAATACAAACAGCAAACAGTAAAATCGAAAGCACAATTGAAAGTCTGCAAGGTACTCAACGTGCCTGGTTAGCAAAACAAAAGACTGACATTGATAAATTAGTCAAAGCAATAGACGAATTAGAACACTTAAATATTGATTCTGAGTTAGATGCACACGAAAAACTACAAAATTGGAATGAACACAACAACGCAATCGTGGGTCTTAAAAAAGAATTAAGCACATTGGAGCCTGCACTACAACGTGCAGACAAGTCTGTAGAAAAAGCACAAAAAGACATCGCAGATCTCGAAGATGCTGTGTGTTATACATGTGGTCAGGAACTACATGCTGATAAAAAAGCCGAAATAGCAGAACGAAAAAACAAAGAACTTGATGATTCGCTTGCTTATCAAACGGAAATTACAGCAAAAATTACAGAAGTTGCACTTGCACTTGAAAAAATTGGTGAAATTAATGGTAAGCCAACTACATTTTATGAAAATGCAAAAGAAGCATATGAACATAGACAAAACGTTGATAGTTTGAAACAATCATTAAAGGCAAAACAAGAAGAAGCTGATCCTTACCAGGCTCAAATTGACGAGTTGAATCATACAGCTATGCAAGAAATTAATTGGACTCCGGTAAACGATCTTACAACATTTAAAGAACACCAAGAATTTTTAATGAAACTGCTTACAAACAAAGATAGTTTCATTCGTAAGAAAATTATAGATCAAAACTTAGCATATCTAAACAATAGACTAACATATTATCTTGACAAACTTGGATTACCTCATAGTGTTGTATTCCAAAATGATCTTGCTGTTGAAATTACGCAACTAGGACAGGACTTAGACTTTGATAACTTGTCAAGAGGTGAGCGTAACAGACTTATACTTGGCATGAGTTTTGCATTTAGAGATGTTTGGGAAAGTTTATATCAAAAAATTAATTTATTGTTTATTGATGAACTTATTGACAGCGGAATGGACACAGCCGGTGTTGAAAATTCACTAGGTGTCCTTAAGAAGATGGGTAGAGAAGGCGATAAAAACGTTTATCTTATCTCACACAAAGACGAACTAATAGGAAGGGTCAATTACGTTATGCGTGTTGTCAAAGAAAACGGTTTTACTTCATACGAAAACGATATTGACATTATAGAATGAAACTAAAAATTGGAGTCCGAGGAAGCAAATTAGCAATAGCATATGCAGAAAGAGCATGTAAAGAACTTACATGCGATACTGAGATAGTGCCTATTAAAACAGAGGGAGATTTGAATCCTGATGTACCTATTTATGAAATAGGTGGTAAAGGTGTTTTTTGTAGTACTATAGAAACTAGTTTACTAAACGGAGAAATTGATGTTGCGGTGCATAGTTTGAAAGACATGCCTGGAGAAGAACATCCAGATTTAATTATTTCAGCAATGCTAAAACGTAATAGTCCACATGATGTATTGATAGGAAGTGTAGGATATGGTTGCACTATAGGCACGAGTAGTCCTCGGCGCACAGCCCAACTGAAAGAAATATACAAAAATTTAGATATTAAAATTAAACCTATAAGAGGAAATATTGATACTAGACTGAAAAAACTTGACGATAAAGAATATGATGCAATAGTATTAGCCGAAGCAGGATTACAAGCACTTGACATTAGAAGGACTTGGCTTAAAATTCCTACTATTCCTGCTGTCGGACAAGGAATTATAGTATTACAGACTAGAAAAGACGATCAAGAAACAATAGACATAGTAAAAAAAGCAAATCATTCTAAAACTTATGCTCAGGCGCAAGTAGAACGTGCATTTTTAAAAGGTATGGGCGGTGATTGTCATACAAAACTTGCAGCTCATGCAACAGGAAGCAATCCTATTACACTTAAGGCAATGTATTATGATTAATGACGATGTACATGACCAATTAGTAAAAGCCTATTTAGAATATTTTAAGGCAAATGAAAATTTCGAAAAAAGATTAAGCTATAGAACACATAGAGCCAGCAGAAAATGGCTAAGAGAAATTAGAAGACTAAGCAAAATTAGAGGCGATGAGATACACAATAAGTTTAATACCAAATTAGAGGCAAAGAAAAAATAAGCACGGTAAGTACGTTCATGCAATGGACTTATGAAGGAAAACAAATAGACTCTATACCAGACGAGTACGAAGGTTTCGTTTACCTCATAACAAATACAACTACTGGACAAAAGTACGTAGGCAAAAAACTAGCAAAATTTAAAACTACAAAGCCACCACTTAAAGGCAAAAAGAACAAACGCAGAGGCTTCAAAGAATCAGACTGGAGAGACTATTGGGGAAGTTCCGATAGACTTAACGCTGATGTAGAACAGTTAGGCGCTGAAAACTTTACAAGAGAAATATTAT
>Ga0213867_1000200_pt1 | contig 27863 bp, 23 predicted proteins | sample PICome_12_FD_160120 | JGI IMG/M metagenome (GOLD analysis project Ga0213867, IMG submission 160120) | Coastal seawater microbial communities near Pivers Island, North Carolina, United States - PICO540 | ecosystem: Environmental > Aquatic > Marine > Coastal | place: USA: North Carolina... | reverse complement strand
AGCGATCGGGCACTGTTCTACATCCACAATAAGCTGCCGACGAGCCGCGTGTAAAAAACCAATCGGCTGCTGGCCCTCCTTGTTCGGACGATTATAATGCGGGGTCAACTTAGAGCGATAATGGTAAGACTGTGGCGAGCCACAAGGCATCTCAACAGGATAGGCTAAGCCCCCCACTTTTTCCATAATCTCCGCTACCTGACGACGCTTTTCCTGCAATTGTCGGGTATACTCAATATGCTGATATTGACAGCCGCCGCATTGGGTAAACAACGAACATTTGGCAGAAACTCGATCTGCAGAGGGCTGCAACACTTCGATTAAATCCGCTTCCGAGTAATTGCTAAAATTTCGGAAAACCCGTGCCCGCACCCGCTCTCCTGGCAAGACATAGGGCACCATGACCACCCAGCCATCTAGACGGCCCAATCCCATGCCCAGATTGGTCAAACTCTCGATTTCAAATTCGATCTCTTGGTGGTATTCGTAGGGCTCTGCCACAAAATTTTTGGGTACTTGCATCTCCATCCCTTCCAGTATCCCCAGTCAGATCGCAAGAAAATTATCCGTCGGCAGCATACTTTTTAGCGACTACGCAGCGCAATTATCCGCTCGCTATTCTCCGTTAGTTCAGACATGCCATAATGGATGCCAGTCCCGCCCATCCAGAGTCGACAAAACGAACACGTCAAAAATCTCGTCAAACTCAGAGAACGCAAACACCGCAGCCGCCAGGGGCTTTTTTTTATCGAAGGGCTACGGGAATTACAGCATGCTTGCGACGCCCAGCATCCGCTGACTGCCCTCTACTTCTGCTCCAGTTATTTCTCCAGCACCCAACACGCCGCCTTCATTGAAAAAATGCAAGCGTCTCAGGTGACCGTGTACGAAATGAGTCCGGAGGCTTTTTCTAAAGCTGCCTTTCGTGAGCATCCGGACGGACTGATCGCCATTGCACCCATCCAAAAGACGGCACTCGCGACGCTGCAACTCCCACAAGCGCCGCTCGTCTTAATATTAGAAGGGATTGAGAAGCCGGGCAACTTGGGAGCCATGGTCCGCAGCGCAGACGGTGCTGGCGTGGATGCCATCATTATGGTCGACTGCGTACTCGACCTCTACAATCCCAATGCCATCCGAGCCTCCCAAGGTTTGCTCTTTTCACAAACCATTATCCAATGCGATTCCGCACAACTGAGCGATTGGCTACACAGTCAAGCAATCCAAGTCATCGCCACGACACCACAAGCCCAGCAAGCTCACTGGGAGGTCGACTACCAGCCAGCCAGTGCTCTACTGATGGGAAGTGAAAGCCAGGGTCTTTCCGAGACCTGGCTGCAAAAAGTGCAACAGCACATCGCCATCCCCATGCTGGGCAAAGCAGATTCGCTCAATGTCGCAGCCGCGGCGGCGATCTGCCTCTATGAAGCGCGGCGCCAAAGAACACTGACTACGAACCTTTCTATTAATGGGCACCTCTGAAAACCTACCAAGACCGAGACGAATACACTTTTGATTTTGAGCTAGGCGATTCTGTGCACAGGAGGGCTGGAAGCCCTTCGTGCGCAGATCAACGCAGCTCAGAACCAAAAGTGTTTCGGTTTGAAAGACTTGCCGCTTGCTGTGCGCTGGCGGCGTTGCTCTCGCCTAGGCAGGGCTTCCAGCCCAACCGTTGGCGAGAGAGCCTTGCCTGCATCACAGCAAATCGGCAATCTCGGCACATGGGAGGTTTCCAGAGGTGCCCTAATGATAACTCATTTGAGGTAAACGCCTGCCTTTAAGGGCGCCTCTGAAAACCTCCCGAGTAACTGACCGCCAACTAAACTGCAATCCTTACAGCGTTTGCCCTGTTGGTATTCTATTTTGATGAAATATCGCAACCCCCAAGAAAGACTCTGATTTGTTCAGTATGATTGATCACCAGCGTGAAATCACGCAGACGGTTCGTGGTATCAATAAGCTCAATGATGTGATTGATTGGGAGTTGTTTCGTCCTGAGTTGGAGTCGTTGTTGGGCTATGACAATCGAGATTTGAGCAAAGGTGGGCGTCCTCCGTTTGATCCGGTGTTAATGCTTAAGGTGCTACAGAAGTAGCACAATCTCAGTGATGAACAAACAGAGTTTCAAATTGGGGATCGTTTCAGTTTCATGCAATTCCTCGGCTTACAGCCCGGTGACAGCGTTCCAGACGAGAAGACTATTTGGGATTTTAAGGGGCTGCTGGACAAGGACGGTCGTGATGGCGCACGCAAGCTGTTTGAGTATTTTACTTCACAACTCAGTGGTGAAGGAATGATTGCGCGTGAAGGCAGTATCGTGGACGCGAGCTTCGTAGATGCCCCGCGTCAGCGTAATACCCGCGAGCAGAACGCTCAGATCAAAGCAGGCGAGCGCCCCGAAGGCTTTGAGGCCGACACAGCCAAGGGCAGGCAGAAAGATTGCGATGCACCTTGGACGAAGAAAAACACCGAAACGCATTACGGTTACAAGAACCACGCCAAGGTGGATGCGAAGAACAAGTTAGTCGTGAGTTATAAGAGCACCGCAGCCAGTGTGCATGATTCACAGGTGCTCGAGGATTTGATCGATGAAGAGGATGAAGCGGTTTTTGCCGACAGTGCGTATACATCAAAGTCCAGCGACGAACGCTTGCTCAAGAATAGCTGTCAAAACTTTATCCAGTTCAAAGCACAGCGCGGGCACCCGCTCACTGCTGAGGAGATCGCAACGAACAAGTTGCGCAGCCGTATCCGGGTGCGCTGCGAGCATATCTTTGGGCGAATGAGCCACATGGCTTTAGACCGGCTCAGGTCAATTGGAATGGCACGTGCCAATCAACACATCAGCTTGAGCAATCTCGTTTACAATATGGATCACTATGCATTCCTGCGAAAACAAAAAATTACCCGTCAAAGTGACAAGAAAACCCAAGCAGTTCTCGGATCTTTTTCAAAATTTTGACTCAACTTCTAACACGAATCAAAATAAACTCGTTTTTAGAGGTACCCTTAAGCGCAAAAATCCGCCACCATTTGATAGAAATCCACAAATAAAGCATCCGCATCGCTGGGACCTGGAGCTGCTTCTGGGTGGTATTGCACCGAAAATACGGGTTTATCTTTTAGGCGTAAGCCCTCCACCGTATCATCATTTAAATTAATCTCGGTCACAATCGCACCCACGCGTTCGAGCTCTTCGCGGGTGGAGGCAAAGCCATGGTTCTGTGAGGTAATGGAGACCTTGCCCGTCTCTAAATTCTTGACCGGCTGATTCCCGCCACGATGCCCAAACTTGAGCTTAAAGGTACGGGCACCCAGCGCGTGCGTAATAATCTGATGCCCCAAGCAAATTCCAAAAGTGGGATAGTCTTCAATCAAGGCTTTCACCGTCTCATGCGCATACCCCACCGCCGAGGGATCTCCGGGGCCATTCGAGAGAAAGACCGCGTCAGGCGCGAAGTCGCGAATTTCAGCCGCCGATGTCGACGCAGGAAAAACCTGCACATCGAATCCATGTTGATGGAGGCGACGAAAAATTGACCACTTGGCACCAAAATCAATGGCAGCCAATTTAAACCTGCGCTGGGGAGACTGAGTGCGTGCAATAGTGGTTCCCTCCACAGTAAAAGGCACTGCCTCATCTGCTTGTGGCTTCCAATGATAAGGTTGCGAACTGGTCACCGACTGCACAAAATCCACTCCGACTAAACCCGAAAACGCGCGTGCCCGCTCGACCGCCTCAGCGTCCGTTAAAGCCTCAGTACTGATGCAGGCATTCATGGCACCACTAGTACGCAATTTTTTTGTGATCGCACGGGTATCCACGCCTTCTAAACCCGGTATACCCGCATCCGACAGGTAGGACTGAATCGACTGGCTAGAGCGCCAGTTGCTAGTAATGGGACTGACCTCACGCACCACAAAACCCCGCAGTTTGGGTCCATCGGATTCCACGTCAGCTGGATTGACTCCATAATTACCCACTTGCACCGCTGTCATGGTCACAATTTGCGAAAAATAAGAGGGATCTGTTAAAATTTCCTGATAGCCCGTCATACTGGTATTGAAACAAGCCTCGCCCACCTGTGTCGCCTTGGCCCCAAATGCACGCCCTCTAAAGACTGTGCCATCCTCAAATGCTAAAATTCCTTCTGCTATGTTCCCCATACTGAGACTGCAGCAAAAAGAGAAAGCGCTGCCATGCAAATCAAAAGCGTGGCCAATCGCAAAACTGGCCGTAAAATTGAACGCAACTCAACGTAGGCCCGACTTAGTTTAAAACAGAATTGAGCCGTTCCAACACTGCATTTACTTGGTCCGCTTGCACCCAATAGATGCTATCACGACACATTTTTTTGTTTTTGATCAGGCCTGCCTGCCGCAATATCCGCAGATGATGGGATGTCGCTGGTTGCGATAAGCCGATCTGATCTGCAATACTAGACACATTGCAGGCATGCTCACAATTTGGTTCACGCGGCAAAATTTGCAATATCTGTAAGCGCACAGGATCTCCAACCGCCCAAAGCTGCTTGGCCAGTCCATCCAAATCGACTACGGAAAGGGATATTGACATATTTAAATGTTTAAATACAAAACCCTCTACAAAAAACAAGCTCATTTTAAAAAGCACTAGAATGTATCCCAACGACGCACTCGACAACTGGTATCAAGGACAGGGCCATTGGTCTCACATTCCCACCGAGGACTGGAACAACTGGAAGTGGCAGCTGAAAAATCGGCTCACCAAACTGGAACATTTGGAGGACAAGCTGCAGTTGTCTAAGGATGAGCGAGCGGGTTGCCTATTTGCCAAAGACAAGCTGGCGCTCTCTATTACACCCTACTTCTTTAATTTGATCGATCCCAATGACCCCAAGGATCCAATTCGGCGCCAAGTCATCCCGCGGGCGGGTGAAATGCAAGTCGCTGCTGAAGAATTGCTCGATCCGGTCGGCGAAGAAAATACCTCTCCAGTAGAGGGCATCGTGCATCGCTATCCAGATCGCGTCCTTTTCTTAGTCACCGACCGCTGTGCTTCCTATTGCCGTTACTGTACTCGCAGTCGCTTGGTCTCCAATGCCCAAGACTATAATTTTCATCCCGAATTCACCGCAGGGCTGGAATATATTCGTCAACACCCAGAAATTCGAGATGTGCTCTTAAGTGGGGGCGACCCTTTACTCTTATCGGATCGCAAGCTGGATCATCTCTTGGGCGAATTGAGAAAAATTCCACATGTGGAATTTATTCGCATCGGCTCGCGTATTCCGGTCTTTCTCCCGCAGCGTATCACGCCTGAATTGTGCGCGATCTTTAAGAAACACGGTCCCATTTGGCTCAGCATCCATGTCAACCATCCCAATGAGTGCACGCACGCCTTACGCGAGGCCTGTAGTGAGCTCTCATTTGCGGGGACACCTATTGGCAACCAATCCGTCCTACTGCAGGGCGTTAATGATCACACGGAGATTATGCGCTCACTGATCCATCGTCTGTTGATGATGCGCGTGCGCCCCTACTATTTGTACCAATGTGATCTTATTACCGGGAGTGCTCACTTGCGAGCGGATCCGCGCAAGGGCATCGAAATTATCCGTCAATTACGCGGCCACACCACTGGCTACGCACTGCCGCAATTTGTGATCGATGCTCCGGGTGGGGGTGGTAAAATCCCGATTAATCCGGACTACGTCAAAGAAATCACGGATGAGGCGATTGTCATGCGCAATTTTCAGGGCGAAGAATACCGCTATCCGTTGACAGGCATTCACGCCAAGACTGTCGACCAAAATGCGCCCGAAATTGAGCCTATCTTAGCTTGATCCGCGAAAGCGCTACTGAATTACCCCCCCTGCGCACCACTCAGGCGCTGCTCCAACTGCTGCAGGTCTCCCGGTAAATTACTATGAAATAAGCGGGTATTGCCTTGTGTCGGGTGCTGGACTCCAATGCTGGCTGCGTGCAAAGCCTGCCGCAGTTGTCCATAGGGCACCTTACCACCTTTTTGCTTGAGCGCTTTGAGCGTGCCGGGATGGTAGCGACGATCACCCAGCAAAGCCATCCCTTGTGCCGCGGCTTGAATACGTATCTGATGTTTCAACCCCGTCTCTAATCGAATACGTAGGCGACTGACATTATATGGCTGAAACACCTGTTCCACTTTATAATGCGTGGTCGCGAGATCGGCGCCTTGGGTCGACTCGCTCACCACCTGCTGCTGCATTTTATGAGCATCCAAGCGCAAAAAGTTGCGCCAAGTTCCTTTTGTAGCTTCGACGCAGCCATCTGCATAGGCAATATACTCTCGCAAAAAGGTGTGCGCCCGCAGTTGCGCGATTAAATGCGCCCGCGCAGCAGAATTCATCGCCACGCAGAGCAAACCACTGGTATACTGATCCAGTCGATGCACCGGTAGCGGTTTGACGGCATCCGCCTTACCAAAAAAGCGACGACGCGTCGCTTCTCCCCGAGCATCATTTAAATAACGCGCCAGTAATTCAATCGCCGAGGTTTTTTGCTGGTCCTGCGTCGGCACTGATAACAAGCCGGCCTCTTTGTCCACGATAGCCAAATCCGCATCCAAGTGAACCAGCACCAGCTTAGGATGAATTCGCTTACGATGGCCCCAAGCTGTTACGGGCGCTTGATCGGGAGGACCGAAGCTCACGCGACCCTGCCCATTCTCTACCATTAAACCAGCCTGTGTGACCACTTGCCCATCCAAGCAAAAGCGCCCTGAGGCAATCCATGCCTTCAGACGCTTACGGGGCGAATCCGGCTGCAATTCGACACACCATTCGAGTAAAGTCTTTTTTTGATTAGCGGCTTCCATCAGAATTCGGATACATTTACGTGCACTTTTGAAAATTTGCTAAAATGCCCCTCAGCCCTTACGATCGGCCACATACAAGATATACGCTGCACGCTTAGCACGGGCATGTACTTTGGCAGGTACTGCCTGAACAGAATAGCCCACCCGCTTGAGGCGCATGGCAAAGGCTGGATCTTCTTGCGCTGACCAAAAAATGACACGGCCCCCGGGTTTCAAGGCCCCCCAGACTCGCTTCAATCCAGTATTAGAGTAGAGCGAGACATTCGTAGGCAAGACCATCGCCGTGGGCCCATTATCGACGTCCACAATGATACAATCGTACTGCGCCTGGGCCTTGCGAATCACCTCCACCACATCACTTTGCAAAACCTCAATTCCGGGACGCTCCATCAAAGCACCATTCAGATCCCGCAAATGCGTCTGATTCCACTCAATCACTTCTGGCACAATTTCTGCCACCTCAATCGTCGCATCCGGCCCAACGGCATCCACCACACTGCGTAAGGTAAAGCCTAAGCCCAAGCCACCGATTAAAATCTTGGGATGCACCGAGACATCAATCTCCTCAACCCCTAAAGTCCCCATTAAGCGCTCAGAGGCACAGGCTTGCGAGTGCATCAACTCTTGTCCGTTGATACTCATCGAAAAGGCCCCATCATGCTGATACAACGCTAGGGTCCCTCCACCACTGGCCAAGCTGGCCTCTGCGAGCTTTATTTTGGGCTTCATCTCATCAGCACCACATTGACGCGCTAAATAAGCAATCAAAATCCCTCAGACAAATAGTTTGCACCCAAGCCAGTCTACGTAAAAATTACCACGACATGCAAAGCAGTCCGTATAATTTCGACCAATGTCCACCTCGCAGCGGCTTCGGTAGCCTGAAATGGGACAAGTATGCCGATCGTGAAATACTCCCCCTGTGGGTAGCGGATATGGATTTCGAAACGGCCCCAGAAATTATCCGTGGGCTGCAAGCTCGACTCGATCATGGCGTATTCGGTTATACCATCCCGCATCAGGAACCGATTGCAGCGGTACTCGACTATTTACAAACACGCCACCAGTACACTGCCCAAGCTGAGTGGCTCCATTTTTTACCGGGACTGGTCCCCGCCATCAATCTGTGCTGCCGCGCTTTCGCGCAAGCAGATGAGTCTATCATGACGGCGACTCCCGTATATCCGCCCTTTATTCAAGCTCCGGACTTTGCCCAGCGCAAGCTCATCTCCGTTCCCTTATGCCTAGAAAATGATCGCTGGACACTGGATTTTGAGGCGATGGAGGCCCAAATTGAGACCACGACTCGGGTCTTTATTTTGTGTAATCCACATAATCCAGTCGGTCGGGTCTACGATCGCGACGAACTGCTGCGCTTGGCAGCATTCTGCGAACGGCACGACTTAATTCTCATTTCCGATGAGATTCATTGTGATCTCATCTTGGATCGTGATTGCCAACACATCATGAGTGCCCGGCTCGACCCTGGCCTAGCGGCTCGCACGGTAACCTTGATGGCTCCCAGCAAAACTTATAATCTGCCGGGACTGGCCTGCGCCTATTCCATCATTGAAAGTCACCAACTGCGACGTCGTTTCAGCCAAACGCTGCGGGGAATTATCACCGAGGTTAACTGCTTTGGCTACGCCGGCTGTCAAGCCGCCTATCAGCATGGTGAAACTTGGCGTCAAGCGCTGCTGAGCTACCTGCGTGGCAATTATGCCTACCTGCAACAATTTTTGACAGAGCGTTTACCTGAAATTCAATTTCGTCCCATGCAAGCCACCTATTTGGCTTGGTTAGATGTGAGTCGTTTAGGTTTGGATAAACCTGCGGCATTTTTTGAAGCAGCGGGCGTTGGCCTTTCCGATGGAACACCCTTTGGTGCGCAACAACACCTACGCCTAAACTTTGGATGTCCGCGGGCGCGCTTAGTGGCGGCGCTCGAACGTATGGAAAGCGCGCTAGCCCGAAAGAGTTGATTCCGGCATATGGACTCCGTTCGTATCGATAAATGGCTGTGGGCTATGCGCGTATACAAAACGCGCGCGGAGGCCGCTCAAGCCTGTCGTGGATCGGCGGTCCGCCTCAACCAAAACCCAGTCAAGCCAGCCCAAAAAGTGCATGTGGGTGATTGCATTGTGGTGCGGACGACGCTGTTAACGCGCACATTAAAAGTCTGTGCACTCACCGATAAGCGCCAGCCTGCGCGCCTACTCCCAGAATATATTGAAGACCACACCCCGCCAGAAGCACACACATTAGCCATGGAAAAAAAAGCGCGGGCGCAACAATTTCAAACTGCTGGAAAAGGTCGCCCCACCAAAAAAGATCGCCGCGACATGGAGCGCTTCATCCAATCTGATTTTTAGGAATGACTTGTCATGCAAGCAATCATCTGTATATTTATAGACTATGGACAGATGCACCACCCCAGCCTGTCAGTCAGCTCGTGAAATTTTTGAAGAATTGAAGGAGCACTATGACGACCACAACCTCTACTTCCAGACCACGGGCGCAGTCCTCGAAGCCGCCAACAAAATTGGGGCACCTCACCACTTAAAGCTGATCTTATCTCAGCCCAAAAATGAGATCATGATCCACTGCCCCGTCCAAATGGACGATGGCAGCTGGCAACTTTTTAAAGGCTATCGGGTACAGCACAACAACGTGCTGGGACCCTACAAAGGAGGCATCCGCTTCCACCCGGAAGTGAAGCTCGACGAGGTTAAAAGCTTAGCGCTGCTGATGACCATGAAATGCGCGCTAACGCATTTGCCCTTTGGCGGCGCCAAAGGTGCATTACGCATCGACCCGAGACAGCTCAGTCCGCGTGAATTACAGCGAGTGACACGCCGTCTGACTGCTTCACTGGGGACCAACATTGGCCCCGATTTCGATATCCCTGCTCCCGATGTCGGCACCAATGCGCAGATCATGGCTTGGATGGCCGATACCTATGCAAACTTTGCCATCCCCTCGCAGAAAATTAATGCCGCCGGAGTGGTCACCGGCAAACCACTGGAATATGGAGGCTCCTTTGGGCGAGAAAAAGCTACTGCGCAAGGCTTGATGTACGTACTCGATGAGCTCTTGCCCGAACTCGGGATTCAACGTACCTACAATGAGCTGAGCTACAGCTTGATCGGCTATGGGAATGTCGGTTCATGGACCGGACGACTGCTACAAGCGCGAGGGAGTCAATTAATCGCCGTGATGGATCACAGCGGCGCTATTTCTAACCCGCAAGGCATTGACGCCGAGCAACTCGCAGAATATGTCGAAAAAACTGGTGGCATCGTCAACTATCCAGCCGCCTCGGCCATCAGCACAGAACAATTTTACCAAACCCAAGTCGACTTACTGATCCCTGCCGCCTTAGAACAAATGGTGACTATTGATGAGGCTCAGCAAATCAATTGCCGCGTCTTAGTGGAAGCCGCCAATGCCCCCACCACACCACGAGCCGAAAATCATTTACTGGAAAAAGGCGTTAAAATTTTACCTGCCATTCTCTGTAACGCTGGAGGCGTGGTGGTCAGTTATTTGGAATGGAAACAAAACCGCCAGTCAGAACAATGGGAAGCATCACTGGTGGATGCGCGGCTACAAACCACCATGAAAGCGGCCGCCCAGCGCGTCATACGAATGGCGGAGCGCCTCAATTGTGACATGCGCACGGCTTCCTTTGCCGCCGCCATTGAGCATATTGAAAAAGTCTACGCCACCCGTGGAGTGTTTCCTTAGGTCATCAAAGGCCCCAACAATTCAGATTTAAAATAAGGGCGCTCATGGGATGCTATAAAGCTCAATGACTGCGTTATCACAAGCGCAGCCCGCTCCCTACAGCCTTTCGGAAAAATAAGCGATGGTCTTTTTTAAGCCGTTCTCTAGTTGCACTTGCGGCTCCCAGCCCAAAACAGATCTCGCCTGCTCAATGTCTGGCTTACGCTGCTGTGGATCATCCGAGGGCATGGGGCGGTAGACAATTTTAGAGGCGCTATTCGTCAATGCGATCACCTTTTCGGCCAGCTCCAAAATAGTAAACTCACCCGGATTGCCAATATTCATCGGTCCCACCACGTGCTCTTGTTGCATTAAGCGCACAAAGCCCTCTATCAAATCATCGACATAACAAAAGGAACGGGTTTGCTGCCCAGCACCATAAATGGTAATGTCCTCACCCTTGAGAGCTTGTACAATAAAATTGGAAACCACCCGCCCATCGTCAGCCAGCATGCGAGGCCCGTAAGTATTAAAAATACGCACCACCCGAATATCGACCTTATTTTGACGGTGATAATCAAAAAATAACGTTTCGGCACAGCGCTTGCCCTCGTCATAACAAGAACGAACGCCGATGGGATTCACATTGCCCCAGTAGCCCTCGGTTTGTGGGTGCACTTCAGGATCTCCATAGACTTCAGAGGTAGACGCCTGAAAAACTCTCGCATTGAGGCGCTTGGCCAATCCCAGACAGTTAATGGCTCCCATCACAGAGGCTTTAATCGTCTTGATGGGATTGTACTGATAATGAACGGGGGATGCTGGACAGGCCAGATTGTAAATGTGATCCACCTCCACTTTGAAGGGGTCGATCACATCGTGCCGCATCAATTCGAAGTAAGGATTCTCCAACAAGTGCGCGACGTTGACCTTGCGGCCGGTAAAAAAGTTATCCAAACAAATGACTTCGTGCCCGTCTTGCAATAGGCGCTCGCATAAGTGTGAGCCGAGAAAACCGGCACCTCCAGTGACTAAAGTTCGCATGATTAAATTCCAAAAAAGTTCGCAGATTTTTGCTCTGTCCACCAGCGGTAATACTGCTGAATCCCCTCAGAAAACTGGGTCTTGGGTTGATAGTCAAGCAAGCGCTTGGCCAGCCCAATATTCGCCCAGGTTTGCGGCACATCGCCGGGCTGCTCTGGCTGCCGATCAATTTGCGCAGTTTTACCCGTGACGGACTCAATCGTGGAAATCATCGTCTGCAGTGATATGGTTTGATCGTTCCCTAGATTTATGAGCTCGAAATCAGAATCCTGATAGTGCACCGCCGCAAGGATGCCCTGTACAATGTCACTGATATAGGTGTAATCGCGACGTGTACTGCCATCGCCAAAAACTGGAATTGGAGCTCCCTGCTCAATCAAAGTCAGAAATTTATTGATCGCCAAATCAGGACGTTGTCGCGGCCCATAGACGGTAAAAAAGCGCAAGCCTAAGACCCGGAGGCCATACAAATGACTGTACACATGTCCCATCAATTCACAACTGACCTTGGTACTGGCATAGGGGCTAATAGGACGCAGCACAGCGTCGCTTTCGGACCAAGGTACTTTTGGGTTCACCCCATAGACCGAAGAAGAGGACGCGAAAACAAATTGTTGTATTTGATGCTGGCGAGCAAACTCCAATACATTCTGTGTCGCGATCACATTAGCACGCTGATAGGCAATCGGATCCGCAATCGATGGGCGTACGCCCGCCTTAGCAGCTAAGTGAATAATCGCATCGATTCGTTCAGACCCTAAGTGAAATTTTAACTTTGTATAGGTCGCCGCATCGGCCAAGTCACCCTCGATCAGCTCGAATGCTGGATTTTCAAGCGCAGCCGCGAGGTTGGCATTCTTAATCGCACGGCTGTAGAAAGGGTCGAAATTATCAATTCCGACAACTTGGTGACCGGTCGCCAATAGAGCCTCTACAGTGTGCGAACCGATAAATCCTGCACAGCCAGTTAGGAGAATTTTCATGCTTTTTTAGGGGTTAAGGATCCAAGGCGCTCCAATGTATAGCTGCCACTGAGAATGCGCTGCCACCATTCTGGATGCTGTAAATACCAGTGTACCGTCTTGCGAAAACCGCTAGCAAAATCTTCCTGAGGCTCCCAGCCCAATTCATCCCGCATACGTCTGGCATCAATCGCATAGCGCAAATCGTGCCCTGGACGGTCGGCAACAAATTCAATTAAGGAGGCAAATGACTGCGCTTCAGGCAGTCTACAGTCGGCAAACAATTCTGCAAAATCCGGATGTGCTGCAGCACGGCAATCGTCCATTAGCCGACAAATAAACTGCACCAGCTCTAGATTGCTCCGTTCGTTATTGCCACCAATGTTATACGTAGCTCCGATCTGTCCCCGCAGCAGAACTGCTAGCAGAGCATTCGCATGATCCTCTACATACAGCCAATCACGCACATTTTCTCCCTTGCCATAAATTGGGATGGGCTCCCCCCGCAGGCACTTTAAAATGACGACTGGGATCAGCTTTTCCGGAAACTGATAAGGCCCATAATTATTGGAACAATTCGTTACCATAACGGGGAGCCCATATGTATCCCCCCAAGCGCGTGCTAGGTGATCGGAGGCTGCCTTTGAGGCAGAATAGGGGGAGTGCGGATCATAGGCATGCGCTTCCGTAAAGGCCGGCGCATCCGGAGTCAGCGAACCATACACTTCATCGGTTGAAATCTGTACGTAGCGAAAAGCCTGTCGCGCGCTTACGTCTAAGCCCCTCCAATAGCACAGACTGGCCTGCAATAGATTGAAGGTGCCCACGATATTGGTCTGGATAAAGGCCGATGGACCCTCAATTGAGCGATCCACATGGCTTTCAGCGGCTAAATGCAACACGCTATCGGGCTGGTGTCGCTCAAAAATTGAATCCAGAGCAGCTACATCCGTTAAGTTTGCATGCTCAAATTCATAAGTTTCCAAATGCGAGACATCCTCCAGCGAGCTGAGGTTTCCAGCATAGGTCAGTGCATCTAAATTGATGACATGATGCCCCGCATGCAATAAGCACCGCACCAAATTGCTGCCGATAAAACCAGCTCCTCCTGTCACCAATAAACGCATAATGCAGCTAAGCTATGCGCATACTCCAAAAACAATCCAGCTAATTCAGTAGGCTGCGCAATGGAGCACAGACTCTTTACAGCGTTGTCCTAATAAAAGGCACTCCACCAGCCGGCCTAGTGCCCGCCTCCCATCAGCGTAAGAAAATAGCCGGCCACCAGCGCAGTTCCAATCACACCCGCAACATTGGGACCCATGGCATGCATCAACAAGAAATTACTAGGATCGGCTTTCTGCCCCTCAACTTGGCTGACGCGAGCGGCCATCGGCACTGCACTCACTCCGGCAGAGCCTATCAATGGATTGATCTTATTCTTAGAAAATACATTCATCCCTTTGGCCATCAAAACCCCAGCAGCCGTCGCCACCACAAAAGCAATCACCCCCAGCAATAAAATACCCAATGTCTCTGTGCGAATGAAACGATCGCCCGTCATGGTAATCCCAACACTGGTGCCCAGAAAAATGGTGACCACGTTGATCAATTCATTCTGCGCCGCCTTGCTCAGGCGATCCGCAACCTTACATTCTCGCAAAAAATTCCCTAGCAACAACATGCCAATTAAGGGAGAGGCAGCAGGCACCAGTAAAATACAGCTAATGGTCACCATCAAGGCAAAGATAAGTTTCTCCAGACGGCTGACTTTTCGCAAACTATGCATTCGGATACGGCGCTCCTTCTGCGTGGTCAGCGCCCGCATAACCGGCGGCTGAATGACTGGAACCAAGGCCATATAACTATAGGCAGCCACCGCGATGGGCGCCAATAATTCAGGCGCGAGCGCGTTGGCCAAAAAGATCGAGGTGGGCCCATCCGCACCCCCAATAATCGCAATCGCCCCCGATTCCTGACCGGTAAAGCCAATCCATTGAGCACCAATATAAGTAGCAAAAACTCCAAACTGGGCCGCTCCGCCCAACAATAAAGTACGCGGATTCGCAATCAATGGTCCAAAATCGGTCAACGCCCCCACCCCTAGAAAAATCAAGGGCGGAAATAATTCCAGCAAAATACCCAGCTGGATGTAATGAAACAAGCCACCCGTATGCGCACTGTGCAATTCCGCTAAGGCCTCTCCCGCAACACAGGCTGCGCCAAGCGCTAAGGGCAGATCCACCACACGCCCACTGGCGTTGGCCCAAACCAGCACATCGTCCGCATTCAAACTCAGCGCACCGACTTGAATACTTTCGGAGGAAGTCTCGTGACTGGTCATTGGTCGTATAATTTGCAATAAAGTATTGTGACCGTATTCAGCATGTACTGCGCCTGACAAGAGCTGCTGCAAGTCCTCTGCTCCCAATTCACCAACGGTCGCAGGCCGCTGTTTTTCAACCGCCCCCAACTCAACACGATCCCCAACACTGACCAGTGAATGCGCCAAATGTCCATCCACCCCGGCACGAATGATACCTGCCGGCTGATTTATAATCCCCTGAGTTGGTAAGTTAGCTAGCAAAGCTCCAAAAGCAATGGGGACCAGTAACAAAGGCTCAAACTTTCGAAAAACTGCCAAATACAGCAACCCGGCCACCACGCCCCACATGACAAGCATGCGCCAATCCAAATGAGCGAATCCAGTATTCGCGTATAGTTGCTGCAATAAATCACTCATGCTACGAAATTGGATCGATAGTGATCAGTACCTGACCTTCTTCAACAGAGTCACCAGCTGCAACCTCAATGGTCTTCACCAAGCCAGCTTCACTGGCGGTCACGATGGTATTCATTTTCATGGCCTCCAGGGTGACAACGGTCTGTCCTGCCTGAACTTGGGCCCCCAGGGTGGTATCAATCGACACCACAGATGCTGCGAGCGGACTCAAAATCGACTGGCTGACACCCGTATTCAAAATGGCCGGAACCGGCGTCGTTTTCACTGGCTGAACCGCCGACGTAGCCGCATTCGCGGGCGCGTCGAGTAGTTCCACTTGCACTTCATATACTTTGCCCGATACGGTGACCTTTAAATGATGCATATGCTATTCAATAAGTTTTTTATAGTTTAAATTAAAAATGAAGCTTGCGCGCTAGTGAACTTCCTTAACCGCAACAATTCGATGCGGCCGCTCTTCTAGCACCGTATGCACAGCAGCCGTTATCACAGCCTGCACATCCTTGGAGAGCCCCGAACTCGCGGCGCTGACTACTGGCTTGGCATGGACGCATGCTGGCCCCGAACTGGAAGCTTTCTCTTTGTTATCGACTGCCTGAAAAACACGCCCTAACAGCGCCGTCACAACACCCAGTGCTGATAAAACCAGTAATACAAACAAAAAACCAATTATAACAACCTCCGTACTATCAGGGCTGCCTGCGGTAACTGCCAAAGTAGACATAGATACATTTAAGTGAGAAAAGAGCATACCAAAAATAATATTTTCCATACACTGCCAATAATCGTTAGGGAAACAACCTTTTTTTATTACTGGGCAGTTCTCCACAAATGTATCAACAGCAAACAGTGCCAGCGAAACCAACCGCCCCCAGCTATGATTATGCAATTTACCGAGCTAAATCGCAGATCAACGCAGCTCAGAACCAAAAGTGTTTCGGCTTGAAAGACTTGCCGCTTGCTGGCGTTGCTCTCGCCTAGGCAGGGCTTCCAGCCCGACCGTTGGCGAGAGAGCCTTGCCTGCATCACAGCAAATCGGCAATCTCGGCACATGGGAGGTTTCCAGAGGTGCCCAAATACATCAAAAAGTCGTATTTGACGCCAATAGCTAAAAATTGCTATCAACGAAGTTCTTCAAATTACCTGTCTTGAAGCCGCGCTTGATAGCGTAGAACTCCAGCAAACAAGGCATCGATCAAAACAGTAATCGCAGTTTTTGAACGCAAGCGACTAGCGGTTGGCGCGTGTGATAAAAAGCCCAACTCCACCAAGGCGGCCGGACATTCGATAGAGCGCAGCACCGAAAAACGAGCTCGCTTCAAGCCGCGATCCTGCTCACTGGTGGCGGCAACCAATTCCGCCTGTAAGGCATGCCCTAAAACAACATTCCAGGGATTGAATTCTTGTCCCGGGCAAGCTTTTGTATCACTGGATCGCGCGGTGGCATCTTTGGTCGATGGCTGATAACGCGGAGTCAGTATAAAGGTCTCCAAGCCCGATGCCGTCTTGGACTGCGCCGCATTAAAATGTATACTGAGAAACAAATCGGCATTTGCCTGATTTGCCATTTGCGTCCGCTGCCCCAAACTCAAATAACGATCATCTCGTCGCGTAAGTGCCACTCGAAAACCCGCGGCATCCAGACGTTTTGCTAGCCCGATTGCCACTTGTAAATTCAGCGACTCCTCTGTCAATCCATAGCGCGCATTCGCCGCCCCTTGATCTTTACCGCCATGCCCTGGGTCCAAGACAATCGTCTTGAGGCGAGGGGCCTCCCCAAAAACTTTTGGCGTCAGCATCGGCTTTAAACAGGCATTCAAATCACTCAATGACAGCCACCAATGCCCCCGCTTTTGGCGCACAGAAAACCCCAAATAAATTGGCATTTCGTTGTAATACAGCAAACGCGAATCCTGCGCAAAACGCAATCGCGACCATTGGCTACGCAATTCATACTGCTTGGGATTGGAAAGCCCAAAAGCTTGCATCCCGAATTCAGCTGCAACTGCATCCAATCGCACATACTGACGCCCATTTTCATGCAGAGTGGACGCGCATAACGAAATTAGGCTGCAGGTGACAAATAAAACCCACCACCCAAAAAATTTTAAAGACACAAACAGAATTGGCCCAAATTCATGACGAAACCCTCTGCACATGGCCGCCTAGCCTTAGACGCTACCGAATCGAAGACTATTCGTCGCCAAAATCATCATCGTCGTCATCCTCCAATGCTTGACCTGGCACATTGAACTTCAGCTTGCGTTTTGACTCGGGCAGTGGTGATAAAATTTGAGTGACCTGCCGGCCCACCAAACGTGGTTCGGAATCACAGAGTGCGACCCCATTCAATTCTTCGGAAGCCAATTTGACGCGCTCAAAACCAAGTTGACGGTGCTCATTCTCTCGCCCACGAAACTGCAAGGTCAATTTGACCTTGTTACCATGGCTTAAGAAATTCTCGGCACGACGTAGTTTGGTCTCAAAATCATGCTGCCCAATCGAAATGCGAAACTTGACTTCCTTGAGCTTCGTCGACTGCTGCTTGGTATCTTTCTGCTTCTTGCTCTCCTCATAGAGATACTTGCCATAATCTAAAATGCGACAGACGGGCGGCCGTGCTCCGGGTGAGATTTCAATCAGATCCAAGCCCACCTTTTGCGCGAGCTCCAAGGCTTTTTTGGGCGGCATGGTGCCTAAATTCGTTCCCTCTGGACCGATCACTCGGACTTCTGCGGCACGGATGCGGTCGTTTCTTCTAAGCCCTTTAGGACCCCGATTTCGGTTGTAGTGGTTGCGGTTACCTGAATTTGGATATTTTGCCATTAATAAGTATACGTGAAAACGATCTTGATTCGATAGTCAGCCATCAGATGGCTAGCCGCGATAGACTGTGTTTAGCACGGCACTAAACATAGAATTGAGTGTAAAGAATGGGCGTCTGAATCAACATACCAAACACAAGATATTTAAGGTGTCTCGCATTTCAATCCTTTTTACTCGGGAATTATGGAATTATTTTTCAAGGCTTTCCATCAAGCCAACGGCGATGCTATCCACCAGCAATCTGCCAGATTCACTTAAATAAAGTCGCCCTTGCTCCAAGTGAGCGTGCCCCTCAACCTGCAATCGCTCAAAAAATGGCTGCATACCTTGCATCAAGTCTGCGGCACCCCAGCGCTGAGCGATGAGCGGCAAATGGCAGCCGACATTCATACGCAAGCCAAAGATGAGGGCATCGACTGTCAGCATTTCAGCATCCAACCGTTGAGCGCCAGCGGGCCGTTGTGTCGATGTGGACACTTGTTCCAGCCACGCATCCAAATTTGCAGGCCGCTGAAATCGCCAGCCTTCATATTGGCTCGCAGCAGACGGGCCACAACCAATCCACTCCTGCATGCGCCAGGTATCGATGTTATGCTGACACTGTCCACCAGGGCGTGCAAAATTAGAAATTTCGTATTGAGCATAGCCCAGCTCAGCGAGGGCTCGCCATCCGGATAGGTAAAATTCGTGCTCACGCTCTGGGTCAATCTGCAATTCCCCCTTAGCCAGCCGCACATACAGTGCCGTATCTTCCTCAAAGGTCAGACAGTAAGTTGATAAATGGTTCGGCCCCAAAGCAGCGGCTAGCTGTATCTCCTCAATCCATTCATTTTGACTCTGTCCCGGGAGCGCAAACATCAAATCTAAGTTCGTCTGAGGGAATTCCGCTGCTTGAATTCGCTCCCAAGCGGTGTAAATTTGTTTAGGTCGATGCATACGCCCTAGCGCCTCTAGGCGCTGCGCATGAAAACTCTGCACCCCCATAGAGATACGAGTCACCCCCAAGTCACGTAGCAGCGCCAACTTGTCCGACTTAACAGTCGATGGCGCCATCTCAACGGTCCACTCATCAGGAGGACCCTGCAGATTTTCTAACAGCGCCGCCCCCATCCGCTCCAGATCTTTTGCCGGCAGCAGACCGGGCGTGCCACCTCCCCAAAAAACAGTCTGTACAGGGCGTTCGCGCGGCAATCGCGCGAACTCTAGCTCCATCCCAGCCAGATAGCGATTCAGATCCTCACGTCGCGGTTTCTCCTGATAAAAAGCACAAAAATCACAACTGGAAGCACAGAATGGCACATGACAGTACACCCCCAATCGCTGGGCTGAGTCTGTGCACGAACTTGCATCGTAAGACGCTTTTTGTTGCAGCCGCATAATCCTGCGTCACAGTTCACAGCAATCTATGAATGCCAAGCTTAATTTATCCACTCTACTCGCATTGCTAACCCTCGCAATTTTGACCGCCTGTAGCGTAAAGATTGATACAATCACACCCACTCAACTGCCGGCCAACCCGTCCAACATTTACACAATTAGCGCCCGCCCGCTGGTGAGTAATGATGTCGTGGATCCCAAGACTGTTAAGATGTTTATCGTGATCGATGGTCAAAAGCATGCAATGCAAGCAAGCCCGATGGGCAAAGATTACTTCGACTACGAATACCGCCTACCCAAAGGTCGCGACAGTGCCATCTACTACCTAGAAATGCACTATCGCATGCGAAACTTTGGTGACCGCCCCAGTCCTGAAAAAAGCCTTAAATCTGGCACCAAAAACTTACAAATCAACCAACGCTACTCAATTGCGCTCGATGTCGACCGTGCGCCACTCGGAACTCCGATTGCTGTCCTCGGACGCGGCTTCCGTACCAGCGATCAAGTATTTGTCGGTGATCAAGCTTGCGACACGCGCTTCATTTCTAGCAACGTACTGGAGTTTACCCTTGCAGGGCTTCAACCCGACGCCAGTTATCCAGTCGAAATTCGCGGAAATGGCGACGCACAGCCGGCGGGATGGCTCCGCGTCGATCCGGGAAATCCACTCTCCGTGCTGCCCAATCGCCTGGAGCTAAAATCTGGCGAACGGAAAGTACTGGCCTTTGTATTAGAACATCCAGCGCCTTCAGATGGATTAGAGATTTTAATCACTACCGACATCCCACAGAGCATTATCATGCCCGAAGTTTTTATGCCCGCGGAGGCACGCACCGTCAATATCCCTATCATAGGTGGCGAAGCGGGTAGCGGCAGCTTGTATGTCAAAGGGCGAGGCTTACCTGAAATTGAGGTTGCCATTAGCGTGGAATAACGTGCATTGTTCATCGACTTTTGCCGAAGTAGCTCAGCTGGTAGAGCAACTCATTCGTAATGAGTAGGTCGTCGGTTCAAATCCGATCTTCGGCTCCATTTCGGACCCTGCTTTAGCGGTGACACGTTAAGGGCACCTCTGAAAACCTACCAAGACCGAGACGAATACAATTTTGATTTTGAGCAAGGCGATTCTGCGCACAGGAGGGCTGGAAGCCCTTCGTGCGCAGATCAACGCAGCTCAGAACCAAAAGTGTATCGGTTTGAAAGACTTGCCGCTTGCTGTGCGCTGGCGGCGTTGCTCTCGCCAAAGCAGGGCTTCCAGCCCAACCGTTGGCGAGAGAGCCTTGCCTGCATCACAGCAAATCGGCAATCTCGGCACATGGGAGGTTTCCAGAGGTGCCCTTAAGATGTTTGACGAAAAGACTCGAGACTATATGTATACGACATAGCCTAAGCCTATGCACAATCAGCTATGGGGACCAGCTATCCATTGATAGCTGGTCACAGTTCACAACACTCAAAAAACGAACGATCCACTTCCGTGCCCATTTCGCTCTAAGCAGGGCCAATCAATGCTCTCATTGAGCGTATCTAATGCTGTCGGGCGCTCGGCCAACTCATGAACACGGTCAAGATATCCCAACAGCCCAACACATCAAACCGCCTTGCAACAAGCTGACCGCATCGCCTATGACTTGCTTAAATACAAATTTAAGATGCATAATGCCTACGAGCTCCCGATCGAGTTTAGCGATCTGAGACCCAGACGCTGACAACATGTGGAAGAACAACCCTTACCGAGTCCATGGAGGCAATTTAGCCAACCCACCGGTAGAGTTTAGCGGTAGCGACTTCACCCTCGCATATTGGCTGGGTCGCATGTACGGCCTGGTGCCTTAAGGTCACGCGGGGCCATTCACTAAACATGCATCGCCGCCACTAACACCACTCCAATAGCATCAAAAAAAGCCTCTATCCGGCTTAGCCTTGTTCCAAACGCGGTCTTTATCACGACATCGAGTCGTTAATTATTACAAAATATAATAAATTGAAAGAATTTCATTGTATTTATTGCTCGCGATTGCTAGGATTAAAACACACCTATGAATAATTTATCGCAAGCCACCCCTCTAGACCACGCATCACTCCCTTTCCTACATGGAGCACAATATTATCGCGCTCCGACTCCTGAGCCCAGTTGTTGGGAATATGATCTCAAACGGATGCGCGATATGGGCTTCAACCACGTCAAATATTGGGCCCAATGGCGCTGGGGCCATCGCGGCGAAGATCGCTTTTACTTCGATGATCTGGACCGACTCATGGATTTAGCGGCAGAGAACGAATTAGGCGTCACCATCAACACTCTGTTTGATGTCGCACCTTCGTGGGTGCTCAAAGCCTATCCCGATGCAAAGCCCATAACAGCGGATGGCCTTCCTGTCGAACATCGTGCACTCAGCTTTCGCCAGATTGGCGGCTTTCCCGGCCCCTGCCTCAACCACCCAGAGGCTGCCAAAGCACGCATGCACTTTTTAGAGACGACTGTCAAACGCTATGCCCAGCACCCCGCCATGCGGATGTGGGATGTCTGGAACGAACCGGAGCAAAACTTCGTCAACCGCGAGCCGAAAGCAGAGAAATTATCCTGCTTTTGCCCCTATTGTATCGAGGGATTTCGCGAAGAGATGCAAAAAAAATATGGGCACATTGATGCCCTCAATGAAGCCTGGGGACGCTGTTACAACGACTGGGATGAAGTTGAAGCGCCCCGCACGCCAGAGACCATCAAGGACTTTATTGATTTTAGACAATACCAATTACGAGTTATGGAGCGTGAAGCGCAGGCACGTTTGGCATGCGTCCGGATGCACGACCCCAAACACCCCGCCTACTTGCATGTAGTGCCCAACACGATGCGGATCTTTAATTCTCTCACCGGGGTCAACGACTTCGCCATGGCCGAGCTCTGCGACCTGTTTGCCTCCACCTCTAATGGGGGCGCCATCTGGCCCAATCAATTGATTTCCGCTGGGCGTGGCAAAGTCTGCTACAACGTTGAAAGCCACATCAATGCGGGCCAAATATCACTACATCAGCGCCCACTGGAGCTCAACGATGTGCTCAGTGACCTGCTCCCCCAGATCGGGGCAGGCGTTAAAGGATTTTTATTTTGGCAATATCGCCCCGAAGTCCTCGGGACTGAAGCGCCAGCATGGGGGCTCGTTCAGCCTGACGGCAGTGATCGCGCCGTGACCCGAGCGGTCCAGACTTTTGCTGAAACTCTGGCCCCTCACCGCGCACGCCTCATGCAATGCAACGCGGAGACTGCCCAAGTTGCCATCTGGAAAAGTACGCGCAATGAATTGTTTGAATTCTCGGCACGCAGCGATCTGAATCGTTTAGCCGACCACATCGAAGGCTATCGCCAGTGGTTTCGCTCGCAAAACATCGCCACCATTAATATTGACGATTCATTACTCGCTGCCGGCAAGTTGGACGGCATCAAACTACTCGTGATGCCAGCTTGTTATTGCCTAAGTCAAGGCGAAGCAGATGCGCTCGACACATGGGTTCGTGCCGGTGGCACCTTACTCTGCGAAGCGCATTTGGGCGCATGGAATGAAAGCACCGGCCGACACTCGCGCATTGTCCCCGGCTGCGGACTGTCCGAAAAATGGTCACTTAAAGAATTGAACAGTCAAGCCGCTGTTCACTTGAGCAGCGCTAGCGGCATACAAGGCGTCGGCAATCTCAATCCTGATGTCATCAAGGCATTAGAAGCGCAGCAGCAAGACAGCGCTGCCCAAGCGCTCGGAGGGGAAACGGCCACCGTCGGCGGAGCACACCTTTCAGGCAGCGGCTATTACCCAGCTCAGTTGCAGAACGGCGAAATCCTGGCCGCGGCGGATACCTGTGCCGAAATGAGTACTGGCCCCTGGGAGGTGCTTGCCCACCACGCAGACAAAGCGCTCATCGTCGAACGCAGTCTAGGCGCTGGCCACATTGTCTATTGCGGCTGCAATCTAGGAGCTGCGCTTTCGGCAGTCCCCGCCGGCAGTGATCAGCTGTTAAACCATACGATCACACAAGCGGGTCTCACCGATACGGCATGGATCGATTGCGCTACCGGCCTGGAATACGATCTACTATACCAAGCGGGTCAGCCACAGTACCTCGTCCTCAACAATACCAGCTCGACTGCACAAAGCCTGCAAATAAGCGACGATTCAGAATGGTGTGGTCTCTTCCATCAGCGCAGACTCGGGCGCCAGCACAGCTGCAAGATTCCAGCAAAGGAAACCGATCTGTATTACCGATTACCTGCAAGCTCCGAAGACTAAATCAGCGCATTCAGCAGCGGACTTGTGGCCACTGATCCGCGACCACACCCAGACACAAATTCCATAAAAAATCGTAAAATTAGTTCAGATTGGCCATAGCTACGTATGTAGCCTTGTACCGAACTGGCCCATCGTCTTAAATATCCATAAAACCCCCGAATTGCTACGCCCCCCCAAATGCCCCACAATTCCACAAAAAAAAGTCGTTTAAGCATCCATACAAGCCAAAGCAAACGTACTATATGCAGTACAAACAGCCAAAAAGCTTTTGCGCTGGTAACAGCACTGAGTTTGATGGCTTTTGTGCTCTTACTGCTGCTCAGTATGAGCACCCTTGTACAAGTCGAAAGTTCCCGCGCAAGTGGCACCCAAAGTAAAATCAAAGCGGAGCAAAATGCCTACAACGCCGCCCTCATCGCGCTGAGTGAGTTACAAAAGCACTGCGGCGTCGATCAGCGCAGCACAGCCAGCGCAGGGATTTTGGATAGCAATAAAGCCGCCGACTCCCCAACTATCGAGGATGTCCCCCACCCACATTGGACGGGTGTCTGGAGCTATGGGACCAATTCCGAAGGTTTCTTAAGCAAATCCAACGAAACTTGGTTGGTCAGCGGCAATCATGCCAGCTCAGCCATACAACACCGCCCAGAGGACAAGCTGACCGTGCCCAGCGTAGAATTGCCCTTATCACAATTTGCAAATAACAGTGAAACCGTCAGCGTCCCGCTCATTTATGACGATGATCAGCGACGGGAAAATGGCTTTGCCTACTGGGTTTCTGGTCTGCAAAGCAAAGCAGACTTACAAGTGGCCAGTACCCTGGTGGGCAGCGGTACGGCGCCAAAGACAACGGTTGAGCCGGCAGACATTTTGGCGGGCCGTTATGGATTGGACGCTCTGGGCCTGCAATCGATCGATGCGAACGACGCGCAGTTGCGCAAGCTGCAGCAGGTCAACGATCTAGAATTAATTAGCAGCTTCAATGCAAGCGAGTTGGCAAACAGTGCCATGGGGGCTGTCGCTGCCGGAAATTATGGATTGCTCACGAATGCGCGTGAGGGCGGCTTCCGCACGGATCTGACCAGCAAGCTAGAATCTTTGACCAGTCAAGAAGCCAGCACTCCCTGGGTCGATTTCTCCCAGTACCAAAATCTAGATGACAGCGAGATTCCGACGGACAACTACACCACGAAATCGCCGACTTGGGGCAAGTTACGGGCATTTTACAAGCTCAAAGATACGCTTACCGAAAACAATAATGTACTCCACCCACAACCCAGCACCGACGCTCAGCCCGGCATCAGCCCACGCATCGCCTACGCCAGCTTTGGCTTGGCGACTGGTGTTTACGAAAGAGAAATTACCCCGGAGAGAATAAATCCTGTTACAGGAGTCTTAACTCCTGCAGAATATGATTATCCGATAGAGATTCTATTTCGCCCATTAGTCGTCCTTCATAATCCATACAATGTAAGCATCGCTGCCCAGGACTACATGATCAATTTCTTTGGGCTCGCCCCGCGTGGTCGTGAGTCGCAAGTGAATTATCAATGGGGCAGCGAGGGCAATGCAGTGTCTGATCACCGATCTGGTCGCATCACTTTTTTCAATAACTATGGCTATTATTGGCGGAACCCAGATGGTTGGGGTAGTGGCCAACATCGGCGTCAACATGCCATGGATCTAAAACGCGGCCATTTACCGGGAAATCTGTCAAAAAATGCAGTTTCTGACTGCGGTGGCAATGGTAGACCTACTCGACAGCGCGCTGGCGATGGTCCAAATTCAGGCAACTGGCCCAACACCTACGAGTATCCGCCCGGATCTCCACATTTTATACTGGAGTGCCCAGAGATCCCGCCGGGTCATGCGCTTATTTTCACTCCGCCGGATAGCCGTTCCGATTTTGATCGCATGGATTTTACTCAAAGCGAAGCACTAACAGAGGGCATCCGCGACAGTTATTATAAATATCCCACCAGTGAACATTGGGTCTTGTTGCCAAAAGGCTTATCTGAGGTCAATTACACTAGAACAGACGAAGATTGGTACCGTGTTCGACTTTGGAATGACAACGCCACTCAGGGTTACTTTGATGTCAGCCTGGGCATCTACGATACAAAAACAGATGAATACAGTAACGTGGGGCCCTCCCTAATGTACCACAATAAAAAGCGGCGATCCTACTTGGCGCGACTAGCTGAGCCAAAATTTGAAGACAAGATCTACCAGACAACTGGTAGAATTGAGCACAATTACGGAGATGATTTTGTGGCCGATAACATTTTCATAAAATACGGACAAACAACACCACCGGGAGCCAACTCAGTTGCCTGGCACATGATTGCGCACGACATGGTCGACCCGAGAGACCATAATAAAAATTATAATCCTTACAAGTATTTCAATCCACGAGCCAAAATAATGGAACGCAGCGACCTCATCTACCGTAAGTCTGGTGCCAACCGGGGCGTAAGCAATGAAGCTGTTAAAAATCCCAGCGAAAATTATTTTTATGACATCAAAGTTAGTGTACTCCAAGACCAGGATTTCAACGTTGGCTTTATTACCTATCCCGGGCATGATGGTCCCTATGTCGCAATCGGTGGGGGCTTGCGGGAACCGATCGCCGATACGATGACGCTGTATGACGTCCCACGCGGAGACACCGGCCTCTATTCACTCGGTCAATTACAACATTTTCAGATTTCAGACTATTTTGACGAAGCGGGCTATGCCATCGGCAATTCGCTACAATCCCCCCACTTAAAGGGCGACGAGCTCTTTCACGCAGGTCTCGGCGTGGTCACGTATATGGATACCGCGAATAGAATCGAAGGTACGGTGGATTACTCCACGCTCGACCTATCCTGGATCTTCAATGATGCCCTGTGGGATCGCTACTTCTTCTCCACCACTGCCCATCTGAGCCAAAGCCAGCTGGACAATCAGGACCCCCTCCCCAACCCGCGCCTCAAAGCTCTACCGAATGCGGGCTTGGATGCCTTGCAAGACGCTGATGAAGCCGCGAGTCAGCTGCTGGTGGCGGGGGCCTTCAACGTCAACTCGACTTCCGTGGATGCCTGGAAGTCTTTACTAGCGGGTAACCATGCCCACTACCAATTTGATGGCAGTCCGCTAGAAAGTCCCTTTTTCCGCTTATTTCAAAATGATCTCACATCTTTAACGGATGCTGATCTCACATCCTTAGTACCGGATGCTGATCACGCATTGACTAGCGGGCATAGCTCACTCGACAACAGCACCAGCTCTGCCAGTAGCGATAGTGCGCTGACAAAACTGGCCCAGCATATTGTGGAGCAAGTCAAGCGCCGAGGACCCTTCACATCGCTAGCAGAATTTGTTAACCGCAAGCGCCTACTGGATACGGGCGATGCCCCGAGCTTACAACAAAACGGGGCCCTCCAATCCGCGATTGACGATTCAGAAATCAACATAGCGATTGCAGAAGAGCTGAATGTCGACACCGCAGCTGATATCAGTGGCTTTGATCACTTTGATTCCGCATACTTAGCGACTAGGGGTGCCATAAAAGGCAGCGCGATTGAGGGCCTACCGGGTATGCTCTCGCAAGCGGATATTTTGACGGCCATCGGCCCCTTCATCAGCACCCGCTCCGATACCTTTACCATCACCAGCTACGGCGAGCATACTGATGCTCATAGCGGACAAAAGACGCAGGCACTGCTAGAGTTAACCGTCCAACGGATGCCGGAATATATGGATCCCACAAGTGACTCTGCCATCACCCATCCCGACAACTTGAATAGTGCCCTCAATCGTGACTTTGGTCGTCGCTTTACAATCGTCGGCTCTCGCTGGTTAGACCCCCAATCCCTACGCACAGCATCCATGCTGTAACTCCCGAATAGAATGCTCCAAAAATACAGACTCTACTGGATCTCGCTCACTCTGCTGAGCAGCCTACTCACCGCGCACAGCGAAGAACTGCGGACGGTTCATTTGCAGTTACTGTCCTGGGACAGCACTGTCAAGGCACGCATCCCGCAGCCCGACGCCGACCCGATCGATGTCCTCGCCACCCGCAA
>Ga0213867_1000198_pt1 | contig 28030 bp, 42 predicted proteins | sample PICome_12_FD_160120 | JGI IMG/M metagenome (GOLD analysis project Ga0213867, IMG submission 160120) | Coastal seawater microbial communities near Pivers Island, North Carolina, United States - PICO540 | ecosystem: Environmental > Aquatic > Marine > Coastal | place: USA: North Carolina... | reverse complement strand
CGAGCATTTTGCGGGACTGGGTCGCCAGGGGCGAGGGGTCTATTTCGACGTAGTCAGACTCGTAGGGTGAAGTCGACTTCTTGCACTGGCAGTTGTCGCAGGGCTTGGCGCAGGTCATAGTGTTCTCTTGGTAGCGTTGATTGAGGCGGGTGCGGTTCGCGTCAGTCTTGACAAGTGTATAAATCTCAACCATCCCAGGAGTGAGAAGGTAAAAACTAGGGATCATCGCTTGCCTTGACCGACGTATTTCTTGGAGCCAGTGCCCTTCTTGAAGGAGCCGCGCTTGCGAAGGCCATTGCCTTGGCTGGTGCGCTTCTTGGGTCCGCTCTTGAAGGTAACGGTCTTGCTGTACATTGCCATGGTGATTCGGGGGTGAAGAACAGATTCAGTTTAGCTGTCGCGGTCCCATAAATCCACGAAGACAAACGGGCCAGGCTCTGGAAAGCCAGAATCTTTGCAAAGTTTAACAAGCTGGCGATACATGCGCCATGCCATCCACTTCAAGCGCAGGTTGATAAACCAGACCTGGATCTTGAGGCTGACAGAGGTCAGCACGCGGATGGTTGTGTCCTGATCAATGATCAGGGCGACAATGAGCAGGACGGAGAGAAGATAAAAGCCAGGCATAAAATCACCAGTCAGGGTTTTCGTAGACGCGGACCAGTGTGCCTTCAGGCCCAACCAGTTCAGCAGCGGACAGTGTAGCGCTAGTGAGGCTGGTGGCGTACAAATCGAGCTTACGCTCTTTTTGATCACCCTCCTTATAGACAGCGCGGTAGAGCTTCATGGGGTTGCTTGCGGGGGACACAGTCATCATGGCAAGTACGCGGTAGATTGCCAAGTGCTCTTAATGTTCTGTAACACGCTGGACACTTCGGCCCGTGTGATCTTCGCCCGATTGCCGCCAACACTGTAAAAGCTGCGACCATTGCGGTATTCAATCGAAGCCCATTCCTTGGCCAGCTCGTTCAGGGCCCAGTCCAGGAGGTCGTGGTCGCCACGTAGGTAGGCGCCAACAGCAGGGCGCTTGAGGATCACCAGGGTGGCCATCAGGCGGTCCTGAACCTCGGGGGTGAACATGTCTAGCTCATCAACACTGGAATGGCGTACAGCCCAGCGCAGGGTGGACGGGATGAATTGGTAGCGACCAATGGCGTACAACTTAGTCCGCTGCATGTCCATTACCTGGCCGACGGTGTAGTTCTCGAAGGTCAGCCCCGTGATGCCCTGGATACCACCAGGGGTGTCGCCAGCGTAGCCACGATTGACGGAGTTGTAGTCGCCCTCACCCTTCGCTATAAGGTCCATGAGCGGCCTTAAGCGCTGTTCTGGGGAAACGTACTCAGGATTACTGCAGAACACGCCTGAGGCGACTGCAGGGGGCGGAGAAGGGAAATCGCCCGCACCCCAGAGGCAAGCAGCCACCGAAGCACAGGCGATAATGGGTTTGAGATTCATGCTAGAGGTTTCGTAGGAACCTGGCCAACTCAGTGAAACCACCGATTTCTTGACCATCGATCTCAATATAGGGGACGGTTTTCCAGTCAGGGTGAAATCCTGACCTTTCTTCATATTGAATCCCCTTAAGACTCAGGAGTTTTTTAGCCTTTACACAGTAAGGGCAGTTTTCGATAGTCCAGATGCGTGCTTTCACTTGTTGGTACCAGGTAGGTGTTGAATTGGAGCAAAGGGAGCCTTGAGTTCCTGTAGCTTTAGGGTGTCGTTAGCCTGGCTAAAGCGCTTGACGTGCTTGCCCTCCATGAATCTAAAAGCCAGTTGAGCAGTGGTTCGCCAGTCATGGATACCATTCCAATGTCTGCGCTGAGCCCGTTTGGCTTGCATGAGATTGAAGACAGCCAAAGCAGCGGAGTCCTTGCCTGGGTCGAACTGTCTGACAGAGGCTCCTTCCAGGCAGACTCGGATGAAGTGCAAAACCCGTTGCTCAAGAGTGGTTCCAAAGCCGTAGTCTACACCTTTGCGGATAAGCTTGTCCTCCATTGTCGCATACATCAACAAAGCGCAGCTGGAAACAATGCTATTCACTTTCGGAAAACTGCCTTCCACTGTTTCCAGGAATTCAGAGTGCTTCCTGTACTGGAGCTTGACCTTGTCGTCATCGGTCTGCTCGCTAAAAGCTACTGTGCCGATCTGGCTGCCCGAATAAACAGTCATCGCGTTGCGGATTGATGCGCAGGCCTTTTCCGAGATTGGCTGGCCATCAATGGTGATCCTGTCGTGCATCATTCGGCGGCGTCCCGTATCTTGCCCTTTAGCGGACTCCACGGCAAGGTTGCGAACTACCAAAAAGTCGACAGGGGAGCCAAACTTGAGAACACCAGTCAGGCGGTGCTGGCCATTGATTAGGCGGCCTAGCTCGTCAAAGCCGATGGCGTCACAATTAACATTCCACTTACCTGCCTTCATGATCCTGACATACTTGCCGACAGCAGTCATTGAGAGCTTTCGATTGCTTTTGAAATTCAGCTCAAGATACTGCTTGGCCAGTTCTGGCGTGATTGTTTCTACTTTGGCTGAGATGGTCATAAGAGCCTCCGCGGTGGGGGTGGTTGGACATTCACATACTAACAAGAAAACCCGCCTCAGGGGGCGGGCTGTTACATCTTGTAATCTGTCCTAAATCACCACCTGAATGATCGTTTCAGGCTTTCGCAGCGCCAGGCCAGCTTTGTCAGCGCTCTTTGCATTGTACTCGGCAAGCTTAGAAATAATTTCATAGCCTTCCACTCCATCCACATTCTGAAGGTCAGCCTTGAAGCCATCCAGGCCCTGAGGCGTGACGATATGGATGTTCTGGGCTGCCTTCGACACGAAGCCCAGTGCCTCCTCAGAGTAGGAGTTAGAACCCACGAGAGAGGCGTTGCGAGAAACGTAGTCAGAGATGACTGTCGCATGGATGTGCCCGCAAAGAATATGGGTGATATTGACACCCTTGGCAGCATACTTGCCAATAATGGCCTGACACTTCTTCTGGTCGGTAGCGTTGACCTGGTGGCCATGCACGCCCAAGAAAGTCTCGTTGTGCAGCTGGAACACAACCTCGTTAGCCTTGAAGTCGTGGAAGCGCATGCCTGCGTCCTCGACGGAATCGAAGACGGCCTGAAGCATGGCATAGATGGTGAAGTCGTAGCTGTCAGTTGCCACCACGTCGACCCAGCCCAGGTCATCCTTGGCGCGGGACTCGTTGCCAGTCACGCCAAACACGTCGACAAAGAAGTCGGCCCGCAGGTCCAGTAGAAACTGCTTGTAGATGTGGACCGCCAGAACAGTAGCGCGAGCGCGGTTGGTACTCATGGCAAGCAGCTCGTCAAGGCGACGGTCGCTGTTCATGAGGTCACCGCCGAAGAAAACCACGATGTGCTCAACGCCATAAGCCTTGCCCAGGAGCTTGGCTTTCTGTGCCAGCAGCTGCAGGCGCTTGGCGGCTACCTCGAAGTCGAAGCGGTTGGTGGGCAGGTTGACAAGCTCGTTGAAGTGGTTGTCAGACAGGTGGACAACAAGAGCAGCTGCAGAGGGATCCAGAGGGCCACTGCGGCGGGGACAATCAGCAAGAGCGGCGCCGTGCTGCTTGAGCTCCGCGAGAATATCCGCGCTATAGGCTTCGACAGCGTTTTCAATACGGGCATGCTGGCGAAAGCTTTTATTCTGAATGCGGTTGATGTCGGCTGCCCGCTGGCTTTTCTTGGAGAGTCTTACGTTCTCGGCCAAAACCTCGTAGTCGGGTGTCGCAGCCACCACCTCTTGTTTAATGTAGCCGCGTAGCTGGTTAGGCTTAGCCAGATCTGGGTAGCGCTGATGAAGCTCGTTAGCTGCCGCGAGATAAGACCCGTACTGGTCGTACAGGTCAACAACCTCGTCATGCAGGTGGCTGATGGGGGTCAGACTCATGGGAAGTAGAGCAATTCCTATTCATTATATCAGCACTCATGACCTTGACAATATGAGACAGTACACCTTTTGTATCATCGATCTGCACATTGGGTTGCACGATTGTCCGCAACTGCTGCATGAAGTGAGGCTCAGCGACCAGTACGACGGCCATAACACTGTAGGGAGTAAGGTCTGTCGCGCAGTACCGCTCAAGTTCTTCCAGGCGGTCACAGAGCCATCTCAGAGGCGGATGGGTAACGCTAGCCAGTAAGGGACGAAGTTCGTCGCGATATTGAGGCTTGTGAACAAAAATCCGCAACATACGGCGCTCGGTAGTGACCCTTGTTTGCTCTGCTGTCGGTGGAGTCCATTCCCGCTTCTCGATGACGACGCTACGATCGCCCCACCCCTTGGCGGTAGCTGCGGCTTCCTTGTCAGTGCGGGACAGGACCCGAGAAACCTTGTCGATGTAGTGCGCTCTGACTGCATTGCTGTGCAGGCCGTCGATCACCTTGCGGAGCTGGTTCTCCACTTCCGTGACGTAGGCGCTGTTGTCCAGGTCCAGGTCAGCAGCCCAGAAGTCGATCACCCAGTCCAACCAGGGCATTGCTCCAGCAACCAGGTTATGGAACGCATCAGCGCCATCCTCGCGGCAGATCTCGTCAGGATCCTTGCCGGCAGGTAGTTGCACAACGTTGATCTGGATTTCGCCCTTCTGTGCCAGGGGGCCAGCGGCACTGATGAACTGGTCGACCGCTTTCTTGCCACCCTCGTCGCCATCAAAGCAGAGGATGAAGTTGTCAACCGTCTTGGCCAGGCGCTGAAGGACAAACGGCTCAGGTGCTCCAGTACCCTGCATTGCAACCACGTTGGCGATACCGTGCTGCCACAGCGACACCACGTCCAGGTGGCCCTCGACGAAGATCAAAGACCCTGCAAGGCGTGCCGCCTCCTTGGCCCTGGGCTCGTTGAAGACCAGCGTCTTCTTGTGGAACAGATCGCCGTCAGCGCTGTTGCGGTACTTGCCAGGCATGTCTGGCTTGGTAGCACGCCCTGTCCAACCCACCAGCTCGTTGCGGTGGTTGTGGATGGGGATGGTGATCCGACCACCGAAGACGCCGTCAGGAGCGTAGCCCAGGCCGAACTCCTTGGCCGTCTCCTTGCTCAGTCCACGATCCTTGAGTATCTGGCGGATGCGGCCTGCCTTGGGGTTGTGCAGGTTAGCGGCAAACCCCTGCTGCTCGATCTTGAGCTTGTTGATTGCCTTCTCCCGCTGTTCCCGTAGCTTGGCCTGTTGTTCAGGGCTGATGCCATCGGTCTCCAGCTGAATTCCTAGGATCTCGGCAGTCAGGTTGGCTGCATCGGGGAAGGACATCCCCTTGCGCTGCTGGACATATTTGATCGCATCTCCACCATTGCGGCAGACGTGGCAGAAGCAAAACCCCTTATCATCGTTGATCGTCAGCGACGGGTTGGTGTCTTCATGCCAGACACATTGAGTTACGAATTCTCGCCCCACCCGCTTCAGCTTACTACCAAGCGACTCGATTACCTTGGAAATGGAGCCAGACTTGAGTTTTTCCAGTGAAGCGGGGGTTATCGCCATGTGGGGGTAGGGGCAGCTCCTACCATACTACCATCAGAACAGTGAACCCTGCAATCTGCCCTCGCTCAATTCTTCCCACCCATCAACCAGGTCAATCTCATCTTCTGACCAGTCTGTAGCAGCGCAACCAGCCGCTTCCAGGAAGGCGTTGACATCTTCCCGAGGTATGACGTTGCCAGTGCCACTAAGATAGACCTCAAGGGCTGCCACAGCGCTTTCAGCGTCCACGCGGTCGATAGCGTCAGTTGCAGCGTCAAGGTAGACGGCAGCAAAGTCGATCTCACTCGGCTCCAAAGGGTCTGTGGGCTTGGCTTGCTCCTTCAGCTCCAGCGGCGGCCCTGAGCAGACCTTGCGCACCTCCAGCCATTCTTCCTTGGTGATCTCTAGAGCCTTGGCGACCTCCAAGTCGGTCGAGCCACGGTAGAGCAACTTGCGGCCCTTGACCCAGCGCTCACGCATCTTATGGCTCAGTCTGACGGCATACGTCCTGTCACGAACCCAGTGCAGCAGCTCTCCACGAATCGTCGGGATTGCCAGCGAGCTAAATTTCATTGACTTGCCCGTCACGGGGTGGGGCATTGTCGGGTCGTACCTGTGAGCTGCCTTACACAAGCCCTCAAAGGCTACGGATTCAAGGGTTTGGTAGTCGATTCCCGTACTGCGCTGGATGCGCCATGCCTCTCGGCGAGCCAGGTTCAGATTCTCTACTGCCAAATCCTGCTGTTCACGGCTCATGGTGAATTTCTTAGGTTTGCGAGCCATGATGTTGCAAGATGGTACAACCAGTCTACCAGGCGGAAAATTTGGGCACATTGGGCAGAGCCCTGTCACCACGTCCCCAGGTTACTTCGGTCATCTGCGGTGCAGAGCGCTGGGCGCAATAATTGATAGCCATCGTCAAGGCGTCTACCATGTCGTCATTCTTGGAGGCGGGGAACAAGGCGAATTCGTTCAGGAAGGCATCCAGCCAGGAAGCACTAGCAGGCAAGAAGACGTTGCCAGCTTCCACCAGCGGCACGATGCCAGCAGCTCGCGAGGTCTTGGACTTCTCTGGCTTGAAGCCGATCAATCCTGGCACCTTCTTCTGCATCATTTGATAGACCGCGTAGCCTGATGCCGCAAGTTCGATTACAGTGCCAGACAAAGCATGCCGCTTGTACAGCCTAGCGATCATCGCCATGGTACCTACCACGTCCAATTTTTCCCTGACGAGGTCAAGAACATAGAACTGGTTCCCAGCTTGCCCGACCACAGCGCCCACCACGTAGTCGCTCTTCTTGTTGTCGGTAAAGGTACAGTCAACGCTAAGCATGACTCTCTGGAATTCAGGGAGATCAGTATCCCAGCTGTAATACTGCCACCACTGAGGGTCAAACATGTTACCACCCTCGGGAGCTGGCCGCTGCTGATACAGCGAAGCAAAGTCCCGAGACCCAACGGCTTCACGGATTCGCTCCAGGGCATCCGTGTCGTAACGCTGGGGGCAGAGCGCTTCGCCCAGCTCAGTACGCCAGTCAGGAACAGTGGGACAGTGAGCTGGCAGGATTGGCCTGTCGGCCTCGTCTTCGTAGAGGGCAGGGAGGTCAACAACAGTCCAGTTTTCACGGCCTTTTTCGGATACATTGTGTTCGTTTTCGAGCAGCTGCCCGATCATGTCATTCTCGGACCATCGAGTCTGGATAACTACGATAGCGCCGACATGAGGTTCAAGACGGGTGTATAGGGTGGAGGTGTACCAGTCATTGAGCTTCTCCATCATGCGGCCTGATTCCGCGTCTTCTCTGTTCTTGACGGGGTCGTCGATGATGAGTAGATGGCCTGAGCGACCAGTGACGGCACCACCCACGCCAGCAGCCCATAGGCCTCCGCCTCCCTCAGTACCCCAAGCGTTGACAGCTTTTGAACTTTCATTCAGGAGTCCACCACCGTCGCGGAAGTAGTCCCGTGCCTTTCGAGAGAATCCCTCAGCGAGTTCGGCTGAGTAGGACGAAATACCGACGTGGCGATCAGGGTGAGCCAGTAGGTAAGCAGCAGGCAGAAGCTGCGACGCAAGAAGCGATTTTCCGTGTCGCGGTGGCACCTGGAGGATGAGGCGGTTGCATTTGCCATCAATGACCCTTTGGAGTTGTTCAATTACGGTTGCGTGGAACTTGTAAAATTTGTAGGTGGGCATCACCTTCTTGATGAACTTCCAGAGGATAACCCTCTCGGCATTCTTGACGCTCTTCTTTTTCTTAACCTCCTTCAGGAGGTCCTGGCCAGAAGCAGCGTAGTCTAGATAGTCGTTACCAAGCTTCGTCGACATTACTCCTCCACGGGAACGTCATAGGCTTCGTCTTCGGACTCGTCCATAACCTCGACTTGAACTTCCTCGAGCTCCTGGTCGACCACCGCCATCAGCTGGCCGACACCCAGAGCAGTGGCCCAGGATTGGCGACCAGAGTCGGAAATGCTGGCAGCGGCACGCATGAGGCCACTGAGCAGGCCCATGGGGATCTTCTCGCCGTCCAGCTCAGCCTCGACGATTCGCTTCTGGATGATGGCCATAAGATCGGCGGATGTCTCCATCATCATCTTGGCCTGCTCTTCGTTGGCCTTGCGGTACTCCTCGATCGACTCTCGCTGACGCTTCCTCTCAAGCTTGTTGGCGTCTTTGACCGCTAGAGCCATCTCTTTCGTATCCCAGGAGGCTGCACGGCGCTCCCACTCGTACTTCTTTGCCCACTTTGCGATCGCTGCTGTGGAGTGACCAGTCTCCTCCGACACCGCCTCCCAGGAACGCTTGCCATACAGAAATGCCTGAAACGCGTTAAACTGGTCGTTGTTCTCGTGCTGGCCAGCAGCGTAGACGTGGTAGCCCCGCTGGAACTCCCAGATTTTTCGATCCCGCTTTACCTCGGGCTTCCATCCTCTAAATTCGCCGTCGCTCACTAGGATCTCCCTGTGTCGGGCTAGTATGCCGAAGCAATAAAAAAGGGCCACGAAGGCCCCTGGTCAGTGGATGGAATAGAGCAAACAGGCCAGGGCCCGTAGTGTGTGGCCGCTGCTGTCGGTGAACTCGGTGCCGATTGGCTCGGAGTGGGAGAGGTGGAGGATCATGTGAAAGCTGCCTCGTAAATGGTCGGAAACTGCTTCTCGAAGATGTCCTTGATAGCTTCTGCTACCAGGCGATGTTCGAGCTGGGTTTCGATCCCACTGCGGATCTGCAGGAAGTGCACCCAGGACCTTAGAGTGCCATTCATATAAAGCTTTGTCGGCGTACCCAGGGGCAGGACGCTACGGGCACACTCCTTGGCGACTCCTTGGCTGAGCAGGTACTCGTAGTAGTCGAAGGCGTTGTGGTACAGCTGCTGGATCTGCTTTTCCATCAACTCGACCTTTTTGGGGTCCAGATCGTCGTGGCTGGCCTGCTTGTTCTTGAGGTCCTGGCTGCGGAGGTGCGGAAGACCGACCGTTCCTAGCTGGCCAGCCGAACTGTAGCGCTGGGAGAACTCCTGAAAACTGAAGCTGCGGTGCCGCAGGATCTGCGGAGAGATTGCCCTGGTAGTCTCGATTTCAACCACCATGTTGGACATCTCCAGCGGACTCCAGTGCTTGTGCTTCATCAGGTAGCGAAGCAGGCGAGGAGCAGTCTTGACATTTTCTTGGTTGTTCGGATTCGAGACGCGGGCGCAGTAAGTGACGATGAACTCGGATTCTGCTAGCTCGGTCGGGTCTGAGAGGTTGTGCTCACGCTCCTCCTCGAAGAGTTTGATGAGCTGTTCGTCGGCAAGCTTCGAGGTGCTGATCAGGCGAGCTGTGTGGGTTTCGCGTTCCATCAGAAAATGTCCTCCAGGGGTTCGGGGGTCTCTTCCATACTAACACGTTGATACCAGCCCGGATAGTCAAGGCTGTGGATCCGTGGTTCGCGATTAGGCCATTCACCAGACTTCTCGCATTCTGAGTAGATCTTCAAAGCCTTCTCGCACTTGTACATCCCTTCAGTCATCATGTCTGGCGTGACCTCGAAAAGGTCCACTGTATATGGCGCCTTGCGCTCGATGGCGGCAAAGATGAACTTGAACTCCTTGCCGAAGGCGACCTGTGCAGCCTTAGCATAGTAGGCAGCTTGAAAGTCGTAGCCAAGTCCGACCACTTTCTTCTGAAACAGTTCAGGGTCAACGGTGTCGGTCGTCTTGAGATCCAGGACGATACCCTCGTCTACTAGGACGCTGTCCAGGCGAGCCTTGCAGCGCACTCCAAGCCAGTCCCAGTAGATGGACACCTCGTTGCGTTTAATGTACTCTGCATCGGTTCCTGAGTACCACTCAAGGTGCTTCAAGGACTCAGCCATACCCTGCACGCTGCCCCAGGGGTCATCCTTGCCCCCGGTATTCAGGATCTTTTTGCGGCCTTGAGCGGCTTTCCATTCCTTGCCTTCCTTAGTGGTTAATTTAATGTTATCGGGTTTCTTTACATAAGAGCCGTCGAAGGCTTGCTGACCATCCAGAACCAGGCAATGAGCCGCTGTACCCATCTCCATGGCGGGAGTTGGGATCAGTTTGTTTTTCAGGGCTGCCTGGTAGTGAGCTGGGCTCTCTAGAATCTTCTTCAGGCTTGATTGATTGACGCCAAGCTCCTTACGGTAAATCAGTTCCGGTTGATTGTAGGCGATTTCAGCAGTCACGGGTAGCCAGGCATATTAACCATTATATCAGAAGGGTAGCTCCTCTTGCCCTTCCTCGATGGAAATAATTCTTACCACCCACATACTGTGCTCTTTCTTGGCCTTCGTCCAGCGAACGGACAGCTCAGGGATGATGCTGATCCGATCATCGGTCCACAGCACCTTGTTGGCGGTGTCAAAAAAAGCGCCGACGACGTTGTCTATGTCTGCCCTGCCTTCGCCGTACAGGTCGATTTCAACGCGAAGGGGCCCCGTAAGTGGAGGCCCGTCGTACTGCTCCTGGATCTTCTCCAGCAGCTCCTTTTGATTTTTGCGGTAAGCGACTGGCATGAATGCGCCGTGCTTAGTCACCCTCGGCCTGGCTTTCGAGAAAAGTTGGTGCCTGATCTCCAGCGTAATCATCGACTGCGTTTCCAACTATGGCAAGGATGCCAAGAACCCCTGCCGAGAACGCGAGGAACTCGAACAGGGGTGCAATGACGATCAGAGAGAGGCAGATCACTCGCAGCGGCCGTCCTTAAGAAGGCAACTGGTGCCGTCCTTGCGGAAGCCGATGATCATGCCACGACGCTCAATGGTCGAGACGATCTCGTCATCAGCAAACTGGCTCAGGTCCTTCTTGGCGAGGCGCTCCTGGATTTCTTCAGGCTCGATCTCGACAGGCCCCAGGGACTGGTCCCAGCCAGTGACGTAGTCGGGAGTCTCTTCCCACAGGGACAGGATGTCGTCGCCAGAGCCGCCCAGGATACCGTCATCGTTTTTGATGGTCGGCGTGGGGGAATGGTACCCAGAAGGCCAAGCTTCGTCAAGATCGATGGATTGACCGTAGTACTCCAGAAGGTCTTCCTGCAGGTCCGCTGTGCTCTTGCCGTAGTACTCAAGCACGTCTTCGTACTGCACATCAGCTGGTGGCGCGTACTGGCTAGGCTTGTCGATAGCCTCGATTTCACGCTGCAGGTACCAGGCAGCCTTTTCCAGGTCCTGCTTGCGGTCACCCTTGCGGCCAGCGCGAGAGATGTACTTAACGCAGTTTCCCAGGCGATAACTGAGCTTCCAGTCCTCGATGACCTCAATGGTCTCGAACTGGCGACCTTCAGTGTAGTGGGAAGGCTTGTTGACGGGGTCAAAAGTCATCGGTTCCTCCTAGAGGGTTTGCAGATTACGGGCGTCATGACAGACAACCGTTTTGTTTCCACGGTTTAGGCGCACCGTGCAGCGACTCTTCTCCCATTGTACCACGACGCCCTTCTCCCAGCCGCTTCCGACATAGACTTTTACGTTGGTTCCCTTACGGAGAGCGTCTCGGAACTGAATCGATCCTTCCATTCGTGTCATCGTCCCATCCTGTGCTGTTCGATTGCAGCTGCAGCCTCTTCGATGGTGTCGAAGACGCCAATGTACACCTCTTTCCTGGAGGCTTTGCAGTAGGGCTGTGCGGCCCACTTGTCTCGCTTCCAGACGACGCCTTTGACTCCGCTTTTGCCCATCACCTTCCTGGGGCGTTGGTTGAGCATTTGGTTGGAGCGTGTGTCCCAGATACAGTTTTCAGGGCTGTAGCCCAGGTCGTTGTCGACCCGTTCCAGGGTGTACTTGGCAGGGCGTTCGCCCATGTCCTTGACGAACTGGTGGAAGTCGTGCTTCCAGGCAGGACAGATATCAATGCCGCGACCGCCATAGTCACGATACTGAGGGTGGTTTGGATTGTAGCAACGGGCTTTCATGTTGCACCACGTTGCATAGTAGGGGCGTCGCTTACGTGTCATCGGCCCATCCTGTGAGACTCATTTAAGATAATAGCCGTCGACGGGTGGGCATTCCAGACCTCGACCGCCTGCTCCCAGTTGAGCCCCTTGGCCAGTGTCACCATGTTCTTGCGGTCATAAACCTTGAAGGTGCCTGGCTTATGATCATCCACCCCGTTGGTGTTGATGTCATTTTCGATGCTCCGCTGGCGGCGCTGGGCACGCTTTTTCTGTGCTCGTCTAGGCATTTTCGATCTCCCTTTCCAAAATATAGTGCTGGGGTAGGCTGCCGTTGACACCAGCGACCGCCTTGATCACCTCTGGCAGGTGTTTATTGGAGCTGTTCAGGCACCAGAGATCCGCTTTAGTGCTGTAGCGCAGCAGGCCACAAGCGGTCCAATCGCCCAGAACCTCGTCCACAAGCCACTCCAGGCGTGTTCGATCATCCTCTGGGTCCAAGTCATCAGAGAAGCCGCTGTAGAGCTCTGAGTGGCCGCACAGGGGTGTTACAGAGCCCACGACCTCATGGCGCTTGACTGCACCACGGTAGAGTAGGATCGCCCAGACGAACGGGCGGATGTCTGCGGTGGTCAGCTCTGGCGTGTGATCGTACAACAACCCAAGAGTACCTGGAGCCACCTCCGCTTCCTCGATCCTAAAGCCAAACTGTCTCATAGACGCCTCCTTGGAACTGCAACCATTCTAACCATAAAAAAAGCGCCCCGTCAAGGGCGCCTGTTGATCAGAAGAGACTGTCACCCCCACCGCCTTGGTCGCGGCGATCCTCTAGGAAGGTCACGCTGGCGTTGCGGATATCGAGGTACAGCTTATCCTGATATTCGCGTTGGACGAGTTGCCCGCGAACTGCCAGACGATCTCCACGGCGAAGACGGTCGGCTACGATGTCAGCCTGTTTGCCAGAGACTTCGACAGAGTAGAACTGACCCTTGCGGTCATCTCCTTCCTTCACGTAGAAGTACTCGGAGTCCACCATGCTGAACTTGGCGATCTTGCCACCGTTGCCAAACTCGCGAATGGTAACGGCTTCGGTGCCCTCTTTACAGGTGACCTTGCCAGCTGTAGTGATTGCAGCCATTTTCGTGTCCTCGATGAGGTGAATTACCTCACCATTCTAGCTGACCGTTGTGCTGCTTTGACAGCTTCCTTGGTCGCAACCTTGTCCTTCATGATCCGCACAGCTTCGCTATACAGGTTCTGGCAGTGCTTAGGGCTCATGGACAAATGGGCAGCCACAATGGACATGCGACCACGCTTAGCGTAGCTAATCACGATGTCTTGGACCTTGGGGCGGATTCCGCATTCTGTCATCAAGTTCTTGAGCTGCAACTCGGCACGGTCATCCGGTTGACTCTTGTTGTCCAGGACGAGGTTGTCCTCGCATAGTACGTCAGCGAAGGTGGCCTCGGAGCCCTCTTCCAAGGGTACATCAATGCTAAGCACGGCCATGGAGCGACGAGCAGCGTTGAGCATCGACTCCTTAATGCGACCATTCTTAGACTTGCTAGGCTGACCGTTGCGAGCACGGTAGATAACCTCACAGAGGGTGTTCTCTGGGATGTAGATGGGACGATCGTGCGCGTTGTGCCAGCGGTAGATGGACTGGTAGATCCAGGAACTGGAGTACGTGGAGAACGTGTACCCCTTGGTAACATCAAACTTTTCGGCTGCACGGCGCAAGCCAACGTACCCCTGCTGCAGCAAGTCACTGATCACGGGACTGTTCATGGAGATCTTCTTGCGCTTGCTAACATAGCCAGAGACGATGCGAGGAATCAGGCGCAGGTTGTGCTGGCAGATCTTGTTTACGACCTTGATGTAGGCTGCAGAACCTTCTGGCAGGCTGTCACGCTTCTTGGCGAGGCGGATGATCTCCTGGCGAGGAAGCACAGGGTAGCGGCCTGCTGCATTGAGCCAGGCTTGGATCGGATCGGTGGTCATTTCGGTTCCTCCGTGAAGGTCATGTGGATAGTATGCACCAAAAAGGTGCCCTAGTCAACTAGGACACCCTTAAAAAATTCTAAGAAACTACTTAGATCACCACTGCTCGGCGTCTTCGGTTTTGGGGCCGTACTTAGCGTTGAGTTCCTCCGCTGACTTGCTGTTGAGGACACCGATGCCTTTAGCGTAGTCGCCACCGAGCTTGTCGCCGACGATTGCGACGAGGGTATCGATGGCAACGGTGTGGACGCCTTTTTCGAGGGCGGCTTCACGAAATGTAGCCTCAGATGCCTTGGCAACCTCCGCAGATGGCACCGTAGCGACGGCCAAAGTTGTGGCCTTTGGGGCGGCGGGAGCCTCATCGGTGCCAGGAGCAGCGTAGCCAGACTCCAGGGGCAGCTTGGCCCACAATTCGTACGCTAGGCCGAAATGCATTGCGGCTGCCATGCACATGCCGCGACGCTGGGTGTCGGTAATGTCGCGAGCGGTGATCTTGTCGTAAGGAATCGCGTTGTTGCGGTGGTCCATCACGGCCTGAGGTAGGGCGGGAGTTACGCCACCGTCTACGTGGGCGAAGCGGATCAGCAAGTAAGCACCGACAGGAGCACGATGCAAAAGGCTGCCATCTGCGGCGGGAACGTAGTCCACGAGCCAGCCAGGAGCGTTCTGGCGGAGCAGGTTCATGGTGCGGGACCAATTGATGTAGCTGGCCTTGAACTTGCCTGTGCCGATGTTTTCGACCAGGTCTTTAGTTGCGACGCCTGCGAGGTTGGGGAAGGAAGTCATTCGAGTCCTCTGAGAGGTTTACCTCTCCAATTTAACACCCTCCTGCTGGTACGGCAACTCCCGTTCGGTGTAGAGATCCCATGCTCGCCTGATCTCAGGCCACAACCAGACATGTTGGTCGGTCATGCAGAGCTTCACCGTCTCAGCGGACTGGGTGCAGATACTGAACAGCATGCCAGCCATGCTGAGCGCTCGAAAGATCGTGTCAAGCATTTCTACGCCTCTCTCGGTCCTTAGCGTTTTCGCGTTTCTTCTTCCAGATCCTGTAGTCCTCTGGATTGTCTTTGATCCAGTGGTAGCGAAACACCTCCAGCATCCAACGAGCACCCAGGACGCCGCCGAAGAACGACCAGGCCTTAATTGCTCGGTCTGGATACCACAGGTAGAGCCTTCCAAGCTTGGTTCCGTACTCCTCGTACTTGGCCCTGAGCTTAGGGCACTGGGTGAAGCCAGGAGGTGGTGTGAACTTCCGCTTCCTACCAGCCATTCTTCCTTGATCTCTACGTGTGTAAGTATTCCATTACGAAGTAATGGAGTATTGAAAGTATTATACATAGATGGGGCGGGCGAAAACCTCACGTTTTTTCGCTAGCTCAGCTCCCACTCACCGTGAGCTCAGCTCCTGGGAGTAGAACTCCTGGTAAGATGAATACACCCGCAGGATCCCCATGATCATCACAACAGACATGAACCCCACGACAGACTTCACGAGAGTCTTGAATAGCGTCATTTTCGACGAGCGGCTCAGCCATGCGGAGTTCCGCATGTGGTGCATGCTGCTTGCCTTGCCGAAGGGTCAGAAAGCCACCCGAGTTACCGCCGACGAAATTGCAGCTCAGACAGGGCTGAAGCCAGACATCTGCCGCCTTCATCGCCGAAACCTGAAAGCGAAAGGGTTTCTTGTGTCCAAAGATGGCGAGCTGGTTGTTACAGTGCCGTCCGCTGACTTCGAGCCAGCAGAGCCTAAACTGACACCCGAGCAGTTGCTGCGCCGTGAGCTTCGTGAGACTTGGATGTCGAACAGGCCCGACATCTACGGTAGGCAAAAACATCCACTGACCCCAGCGCAGGTAGCCACTCTCAAGCTGCATGCTGAGCACAATGGAGAAACCGATCTATGCAAGTTTCTCGCCGAGGTGCTGAAAGGCTGTAAGGTTGACCCCTGGTGGAGTGCTCACGGCATGAACTTCAACAACATCTTTGGCACCGGCACCCCAAAGCAGAACAAGTTCACCAACGTTGAGAAGCTATTCAAATTGGCTGGTTCCAACCAAGGCCAGGCTGCTCTGTTCGACAAGAACGATGACCAGTGCTGGCTCGACTGGTACGAGTCCAAGGGCCACGCCATGACCAAGGTGGTTCGCCTTGAGATGGAGCGCTGGGATGCCTATGATCACGAGACTGAAAATCCTGAAGAAGGCACTATTTTTGTTTACAGTCATGAAGACGACCTGGTACACTGGTCACTGAAGGCCGACCGTGTCGGCGTTTCGTACCTCCCCACTGCTGGCTGATATTATGCAATTTCCCAAGCACGTTCAAACTGCAGTCGATCTCGGGCTGCTCACGTCCGACGGTGACAAGATCACTGGTGTTGGTCAAGAAGAAGCCCAGTCCGTGTTTGGCCTGGTCCGTCTGATCGAAAAGATCCAGCCCACTACCAAGTTTGAGGGCGATGATACAACCAACCAGGAGGGTATCGTCTTGTGTCGCGTCCTGACCAGTCCGTCTGGCATTGCCCGTGAGCTGTGGTCTGACCTGCGCATCGCTGTTGGTGTGGGCCATGGCCAGTCACTGCCTCGCCAGCTTTGGTCTACTGACGTGTTCCGTGCAATCGGTGGCTTGATTGATCGCGTATTTAACGGCGAAGCTGACGGAACCAATCAGATCAGCAAGGCTTCCTTGATCCAAGCCTTTACCCTAAACAACACCCAGTACTGTTCCAAGCTTGAGTTCGAGAAGACTGTGAGCGACCTCTCGACACCGGAGACGATGGAGAAGTACGGTGACGCCGAGTCCGAATGGGGTGTAGCTCTTGACCTGCTGCGCCAGGCCCGTGCCCGCACGAACTTTATGGCAGCACAGCACGCTGCTGATCAAGCCATTCGCTCTGACTCTAAGCTGGAGAAGGCAATCGAGGCACAGCAGCAGGAGCTCATGCGCTGCCTGGGCATGCTTCGCGGATCTGTCGGCAACGAAGGCAATGCTACCGATGCGGTCGACGACCTGCTGAACCCGAAGGACGGCAAGGTGTCATTCATCGATCAGATCATGTCCGCCCGTGAGCAGACCCCTCCCGTGAGTACTGGCATACCTGCGATGGACCTGGACATGGAAGGCGGTGTACGCCGTGCAGGGGAAGCTGGTGGTGGTCGCCTGTTCTCCCTGGCAGCCCGCACTGGTGTGGGCAAAACGGTTCTCGGTGTCCGCGCTGCCGTGAACTTGGCAGTGGGCGGCCTCAAGGTTGGCTTCATCTCTGCTGAGCTTGACAAGCCTGCCGTCTATGCTCGAATCTGGTCTGCTGCCACCAGGGTGGCCAATCCGAACACCAACTGGGCTGAGGTGGGTGACATCGAGTCTCCGAACCACAACCGCGAGATAGTGTCGGCAAACATCATGATGGCTGCAGGTAAGATCCAACAGAATGGTGGCAAGCTGCTAGTCGAAGCTCCTTGGGGTGCTGATGTCGACTCGATCATCAACAGCCTGCGGTCGATGAAGGCCAAAAACCCTGAGTTGCGCTGTGCAGTGATTGACCACTTCCACGTCCTGGCTCGCCATAAGGGTGCGCCTGCCTCAGAGGCAGCCATGCTAGAGGAACGTGCCTACAAGCTGATGACCTGCGCCAAGCAGCTAGAGATCGACCTGATCGTCCTGGCACAAATGAACCGTGTCGGCATGGACCCCAACGGCAAGAAAGAAGCCCCTACGCTTGACCAGATCCGTGGCACGGATGCGCTGTCTCACGTCAGCCATGCTGTGTGGATCGTCCGCAAGGAGATCGAAGAGTCTAACGGGGAAAAGAAGTGGAAGGGTAACTTGGAGTTCTGGCACGTCAAGACCCGTGGTCGTCAGGCCCGCTGGAGTGGCAACAAGATCGAAGGCATCGGAGGCTTCCTTGAGATGTCGATCCTGGAAATGGATTACGCTTTCAGTTCCGTTAGGGCTGACCGCACCGAGAAGGAGATCCCTAGAATCAAGAAGCGGTAAACTGTAGTATCGGCTAAAGGCACATGAGAGGGTTTCTGTTTAATGTCGTGGCTCGGATCTTCGGCGGCCTGGCCCGTGCGGTCGAGTGGGTCTCTGGTTTACTGTTGGTCGTTCTGGGCAACTCAGGCCACTTTCTCATGAACGCGATTGACTCCAAACGCCTGAGCGTTTACACTCACATACTTGAGGCTGGGGAGCAAGAGCAGGGATCCGAGCTCCAAAAGCAAAGCCTGGAGCTCCGCCTGCTTGCTTCAGCTTCCCAGGTTCGCGACCACGCAAAAGAGACCGATGACTGGACAGACCGTCACACCGAAGCGATCAATGCTATCGGCGAAGCTCTGATCACCGAAGCGGGATGGGAAGTTGATCACGTCGACCGCTACTTCAAGGAGCTCGTCGAATCGATCGATGGCCTTGAGTATGACCCTGGCGAGTGGTAAAATGAAAGGGAGCCGTGGGGGCTCTTGGGGAAAACAAAGGGGGCGCAATGCCCCCTTTTTTAATGCTCAGATTTCCCCGCGTTCCACTGCTGCCTTGATTCCAGACATCTTCAGGAACAGGCCGACGGTAGGCCCTTCGCGGAAGACGGGTCTAACGTATGCCATGATCTCGCCATCTTTGCGCAGGTGAAAGGTGGGAGGGATAGCGCCACCCGTCGTCTTGAGGGTGCCGCCCACATACATATAGCCAGGAAGCCAAGAAAGTACTGCTTGCACCGTTCTAAGTAATTCTGCTGGTATGGTTCCTAAAATTAGGGGTTGATCTTCATCCACCACCCATCCGCACCAGACCCATCGATCAGCCAGCGCTTGAGGGTGTTCTTGCGGGTGTACTCCAGTCCATAACCTCTGCCCTGAGTTTCCCAAGGATAGCCGCCGCCGATCAAGCTCAGCTCGCCCATAGGGTCGTTGACATAGAAGTGTGTCTCATCGTAGCCAGTCAGGCAGATCCAATGACCGCCACCCGTAGGCTTGGTGACGTGACCCTTGTGAAGGATGCCGATCGGGACGGGGATGCCACGATCCAGCTGATCCAAGAGGTCCTGCTCGGTTCCATCCATGCGAAACTCGACATCGTAACCTAGTGCTCGTGCAGTCTCGACCTGAGCGGTTGACGAGACCGTATCGCCACGCTTGAGCACCTCGCGGAGGTACCAATCATCATCGCCGTCAATGCCCTCGGGATCAACGTACTCCAAAGCCATTGCCATCGAGCTTGAAAAGCAGGAACGCTCTGCCTGGCCCCACACTTCGCTGTCGAGTTGCGTGTAGTACGGCACATCCAGAGGGAAGACGATCGCCTTTGGCTCCTCTACAGGCTCTACAGGCTCCTGTACGGGCCCTGCGAGGTATCCAAGGCATGCGAGGTCCGCCTCTTCTTGACGACGTCTTACAAGCCCAGGCATGACGCCACTGCCGCCCTTGTTCCAGCGCTTCAATTCCTCCTGGTACACCTGGCAGCGGGGCTCACCCGCCATCAGTCGCTTTCGCAGCGTGGAGGTCTGCAGAGCATGGGCTCCAACATTGAAGGCGAAGCTGACCAGGGCGTCAAACTCGCTCTGTGCCAGCGGGATGGGTAGCAGCTCCTCCACAGCTGCCTCGAATTTCATCAGGTCTTCCCGTAGCAGATCCTCTGCCTGCTCCTCCGAGATGGCGATACCAGGACGCACGTTGCCCGTGTGGCCATAGCCAATCGTCCACGGCTCACCCCCTGTCCCTGGATCGGGATACGCCATCAACCGAAGGCCTTCATGGGCCTTGATAATCTCGATGCCGTTGGTGGAGGTTTTCATTGCCCAGTCAAAGCTGGGCTAGGATGCCTATGCAGGGGGATCACGGATTCACCGCAGCCATTGCGACGGAAAGCTCTACCCAGGCACCGTTCCGTCGGACGTAGTAGTTGCCGTCAATCGGGGCCTCTGGGATTCCACCACCACCAGCAACGGCTGACTTGGTGAACAAGAACTCATAGCCCTTTGCATTCTGATAATCAGGCTCAGCTCCCGCTGTTTCGACGTGAGTGACGGTCAGCTCAAAGCCGCCCGCAGTTTCAGTGTAGCCAGTGATGGCGTAAAGGTGGGCCTGAGAAAGGTCATCCGCAAGCGCAACATAGATTCTGTCGTAGCCTTGCTGCAGCAGATCCCTGAGCAGAATCTCGACATCATTGCCTCGGGAGGTGTCGTTGCTGACATGGAAGACGGTGACAAGTTCGCCGTCAGCAGAGTCGGTATGAAAGTGACCTGAGTTGGGCTCCGTGGTGTGATCGTGAGGATGATAGGTCCAAGCAATGGTCGCGCTGACGCCAGCTCCACTCCCTGTACTGCCACCACCTCCTGACACTGCACTCGTCTGGCGCACGTAGAGATTCGTCCACTTGCTGCCGTCCCAGGTCAGAACCTGCCCCTTCTCCATCGGCAGCACCGATTGATCAGCGTCCTTGAGGTCAAACAGCTCGGTATTAGTGGCGTCGATGTCCTTTCCGTCTCTTCCAGAAGCTCCTGGGCGCCCCTCAGGGCCTCTTGCGCCATCCTTGCCAGGCCTGCCACTGCCAACCAGAAGCATGCGGTCTTGGATGTCCTCAGCAAGCTCCTCGAAGCGCTTCTCGATGCCATCCATCCACCCAGTAGGCGGCATGACGACAGGGGCCTCCAAGGGCTTGGGACGCAACTCGGTATTGTCAGACTTGAAGTCTCTGACGGTCGCCTCGATAATTAGCCCAAGCTTGAACTCAAAGCTAGGCAGCAGTCGCCGCATCTCCGCCAACAACAGGTCGTCAGGTTCTGACCCGTCAGACTCGATCCAAACCCTCCAGGTAGCCTCGAACTCCTCAACCGTTGGGTATTTCTCGATGTAAACGAAGAATCCCTCACGCCCAGAGGGTACAGGCTTTTTGTTAACAATGCGAATCTCACCAGCAGCCATGCGAATAACGGCACTACCCTGCAGAATCTCTAGAATGTTGGCAGAGCTTAAGATCATGGCTTCACTGTCTCCTGCTAGGATGCCGAGGGGTCTATTGGCACTCTATGGCGACGTCACCCGCTTTTATCATGAAAGCCATCACTAAGGCCATCAAGCCTGTCCTCCTCCGCTTCATCAAATCCGACGCTGTTAAGCAGCTCGTTGTGGATCTGCTCTCAGCCTACGCCGATACCACCGACAATAAGATCGACGACGGTATCGTCTCTCTGGTTGCTAATGCTCTCGGCCTCGAAGAGGAAGTGTGAGAAAGTTGCCTGCAAAACAGGTCGCAATGGCTCTGGTCGTGGAAGTGATTCGTCGCTTCTGGGAACAGGGCCTTTATCGTAGCAACAAGGTGCTTCGATTCTTTCATGATGGCTGGCTACCGCAGTGGATTGATTGGCGTGCTCAGCTGGCAGGCCGCAGCCTTGACAGGCAGGCGAAGGAGCTGACTCCAGAGCCAGGAATTATGCCCCCGCTATACTGGGAGGAAGAAGAGGGCGAAACGCCTCTAGGAGGACCACTTGGCTACAGGTACACCTTCGTTGACGATGCACCAAGCAGTGCAGATTCTGTACAAGGGTCAGAACAACGTAAAACTAATGGCGAATGAGATAGGTGTCAGCCTGGAGGCGATGAAGGCTGCTCTTAATGAGTATGTTAAGGCCACACCCCTGGACGAAGACGTCTGGCGTGGTGATATCGATTTGAGCTGGCCCTGGTTATGAAGTACGAAACCGATTGGCGCGACACAGCTAGGCACTTCTCTAACCTGTGTTTCGTCGGCTCTTACTTGTTCTTCGAGCGAGGCATGGCTGCCCAGGGAGCTTGCTGCACCCTTCTAGGAGAAATGCTACTGGCCCCTAGCGCCTTAAAACAAAGGGCTTGGAGCACAGTAGCACTGGGTAGTCTGTTCTTTGTGTTAGCGATCGGAACGATCAGCAGATCACTTCTTGGCTGACTTCTTTTTGAGGAAAGCGGGCATCTTCTTGGCTCCCTTAGCGGGGGCCTTCTTGCCTTTAGCCTTCATCTCAGCAGCCTTTTTGGCGAGAGCGGGGGGAAGGCCTTTCTTGCCTTTGGCTGGAGCAGTCTTTTTCTTGGCGGGACGGCCGCGTTTTGAACCGTAGGTTCCTTTTCCTGCAGGCATGTTTTTGGTGGCTTTTGCCACGGAGAGTGGTAACGGCATTAGGATTCCTTTTTTAGGGGGTGGTACAGCCAATCGGGGATCCAATCGACGTGAGAATCAATCCAACGGATGAGATGCTGAACAGCTCGGACTGTGATAGGTTTGATGATGGCTTCCATGATCGCAAAGCCGACAAGGATGTCGATGATGATCAGCTGATGGAAGTTGAAGTTCATTTCGTAGGCAGCGGCGTCATGAGCGCCAGGATGATGGTGACGTAAGTCTCAGCCGCCCGCTGGAACTCGGTAGGCTTGTCGGAACGAAAGCCAAGAAAAGCCAGGTGAGAGCACATAAGCACTCCCAAGAGGCCTAGGGTCCATGTCTGCTTGTTGGCAGTCATCAGCACTTCCAGCGACGACGTGCAGCTTTACCTCGTGGACCCGTCCAGCTACGGCTGCGACTGCAGAACGACTTGCGGCGCTTTGCTGCTTTGCTGCCAGGCTTGACCTTGCCAGTCACGGGAGCCTTGAGGTTGCTACCAGTAGCGGCGTTATACTTCTTGCGCCCCTTTGCCGTCAATCCACCGCCCTTCTTGACAGAAAGTTTTTCACCGCGCCCAACAGACAGGCTAGGCCCCTTCTTGCGCTTACGTGGTTTCTTGGCTGGCATCGGCCCTGGGTTGCTGGTATTAGGGTTCCATCCTCAACGCCGTGCGCGACGCCCAGCTTTCTTAGCCTTTTTTGTGTTAGGTACAGTACCCTTACCTTTCTTGCTACCAGCTCGCTTCTTGGCGTCTGTGGCGCGGGCTTCAGACTTCGATAGCTTGGACCAGGCTTTCTTCGGCAAGTAACGAGCTGTTACGGTTTCACCCTTTTTGTTTTTGCGCTTCGCGGGCTTGCCATCCCTGGTCTTCCAATCTTGTTTTGTACACTTGCTCAGGGAGTTGCTGGCCTTCTTGGCACCACGATAGCCGCCACCCGCCTTCTTGTACTCGGACGTTGCCCACTGAGCAGCTCGGGCTGACCAGCCGCCGAACTTGCGCTTGGCAGCGGCTACCTTCGCTGACCAAAGGGACGGCTTTGTTTTGGTTGCTGTGCTCATTTCTTTTTGCTCCGCGGCTTGTAGCCAGGCTTTGACTTGCGAGCTGTTCCGCCATTAGCAAGGCGAGGCTTACCCTTGCCGTGACCGTTGCGTGCACGGTTCTTGATAGAGTTTTCAAGCTTAAATTTGCCGCCCTTGGCATGGGAGACGTCAGGACCACCTTTGCCCATGACGCCCCGAGCCCGACGCTCTTTGGCGAGTTCAGCGCGATACTTCTTGCGACTAGGCTTGGCGTTACGTTTTTTGTCGTAGGCTAGCTTCTTTTTGTAGGCTTCGGGGTTGGACTTATAAAAGTCAGCCGTTTTGCGTTTTTTAGCAGCCATCAGTCGTCAATCCTCCGACGTTGTGAATTACTACGAAGGCGGTCAATCTCGGCCTTCAGTTCCCGACTCTCTCCAGCCTGCTCGCTGACGTGGTAGTCGACACGCTCAGTCAGGTACTGCATGCCGCCCTTCATTTCTCCCAGGGTCTCAAACAAGCGGTCCATGTATCCTTGGAATTCTTGCTTGGTCAGGTAGTTCTCTGCAATCTTGACTTCTAAGCGATCAACCCGATCACCAGCCCTGATTGCGCGAGTAATCGCATCCTCGGCCTTGCGCCAGGTAAAACCTCCCCAGCCAAGAGCCGCCGTGATCATGATTCCGATGAGGTACTCGGGCACGTCTCGAGGTCGGTCGTATAATCTAGTGTACCTGCGATTGCACAGCGTTCCATCATAAGATAAGCAGCATGCGCACCGTTCAAGCAAAGAATAGCAAAGACAGTAGCGCCTGTAGCAAAACCTGTCACAAAGGATAGCACGGAATACCGCATTAAGATTGCTTTAGCGGCTTCGCGTGAAGTGCATTTAGCTTGCTGATCAGAGGGGTGTTCCATCTTTGTTCTGCTGTTCTGGTTCGTAGCCACGACCCTTGAGCCCAGTTACGGGCTCGTCGATCGCACGCTCTTCGACTTTTGTTGGGATGCTCGCGTTCACGTCAGCGTCAATGTTGACGCCATCGATGTAGCGGGGCCCAGTAGTGTAGGTGATTTCCATGTCTTAGGGTCTTGCGAGAATTACAGGGAGGCCTCGATTTTCTTGCACTTGGCAAGGATTTCAGCCTTGAGGTCGTTGTTAGGCAGATCTTCGCCGTGCTCCAGGGCCCAGTCAAGCAGCTCAGCCTTGGTCATACTGTCGAGGTCGTCCTCTTCGGCCATGGGCTCGGTCAGAGACTCGGTGCTGTCATAGGGCTCGGAGCCCACTTCGTTGACGATCTCAGGCAGGCGCTCCAGGGGCTTGGCAGCTACAGCCTTCTCGCCTTCTTCTACGAATCCTTCGGCGCGAAACTCGCGGGCCTGAATGGTGTAGTATGCGGCACGACGCTCGTCACCCTTGACGAACCAGGTCGGCAGTTTATCAAGATGAGGCATGACGAAAGTCCTTAATCACCTCATAGTATTCCAGCGCATGAAAAAGGGCCCCCGAAAGGACCCCGTATCTGGTGTGCTGGAGATGATCAGCTCAAGCCAGTGATGCTCACGGTCTCGATGTCGTTTGACACCATGGAGATCATGTTCAGTGAAGCGCCACCCTGGGTGTTTGGACTGACGTCGTTACGAATTTGAGCGTAAGCGTCGTTTGCCCCGTCACCCATCAACCAGATCTGAGTGTGGTTGTAGTGAGAGGTGCCAGCAAAGCTGCCGCTGTCACCAGCCAGGTGGCTGGGGCGGAAGGTTTGACCGTTCTTGTAGTCAATCTGCCACTGCTGAGGGTCGCGAACCATTTCAGCAATCTCGCTGGTCGTAGGCATGGGTTGGTTTCTACGCAGGGTAGTTACCACCATCGAAGCAATCTTGCCGTGGAAGTTGCGGTTAGAACCACGTCCACCAACGGTAAAGTCGCCAGCAATGGTACGGTCCATACGACCACCCGTGGTGATCCAGTTAGATGCCGAGCTTATCTGCGAACCAACGGAACCAGTTTCGAGGTTGATTCCACGGATGTCGAAACAATCCGCAAGGTTTGCCGCCGTAGCATTGCTACCACTCAGCCTCTCACCCGTGTGGGCGATGTAGATGCCATACCAGTGACCAGGACCACTCGCCAGCGTGCCGAGCGAACATTCGTTCAAGGCGCCAGTGCGACCCCAACCAAAGTAAAGATTGCGGTTGGCATCCACTCGCAGGTAGATGTTGTCATCGGTAGACCCCGCACCCTCACCCTGGTTCCAAATGTGCTGGTTAGAGGAGTTGTTGTCGGAAGAGAAGACGACGGCGGTGGCCCAGGGACGTGCGTAACCATCGTTGGTTGTGTACCCTACGGTAGTTGGCGCCACTGCAGTCTGCCCCAGGTCAGCCATCCTGATTGGGCAATAACTGCTCAGGTTAGTAACCTGCAGGGCACGCTCAGAAGAGCCACTGAAGTCCAGAGCCTTGGTCCAGGGAGTAGTCGGCGAAGGGGCAGGAGCGGGAACAGAGACCTCGGAGAGTCCAGTCCAGTCAATCTCGGCACCGTCAATGTCTCCACCATCGAAGGTCCAAAAGGACATCACAACATCTTTACTCGTGATGCCATAACCCTGGTCACCTGTTTGAGCTTTGTAGGCACTCCAGTCAGCGTAAGCCACGGTGGACTCGTCGCCAGCGGAGACTCCAAGGTTCCCGTTTCTACCGAAACCAGCCCTGATGTTGTTGCCAGTAGAGGTGATGTCGAAGAACGCGCAAAGTGTCCCGAATTCAGTTGAGTTGGCACCCATCAGGTTGCTCTGGGTGCTGCCAGTGACAATCCTGAACTGAATGCCAGTTGCATTGCTGTTGCATACGCCGACCAAGTAAGTGTTGCCCTTGAAGATTTCTCCAGTGCTAGCGGCAGTGGCATTGTTTACCTCAAAGGTGTTAACCCAGCTGTCTCCCTTGAGACCGATTGCAAAGATGGTGTTGGTTCCATTAACCTCTGCCAGGAAGTCGGTGAAGAAGGCGTTGTCCAGTACAAGCCTCTCACCAGCACTGAGCTGCTCGTCAAGACTGATCCAACCGTGGTCGTTTGCGTCCATCACGTTGGTGCCAGTTTGGTTGGCAACAGGACCTTCTCTGGTGATACCAGTGACGGGAACTGTGTAGGTAGAACCAGAGACAGGCAGCTCAACGCCAGAGGTGTAAGTAGTATTACCCTGATAGGTGTTGAGGTAAGCAATCTTCAGAGGAGGGGCGTCCGTAGGAACAGCGAACTGAAGACCCTTGTACTGGTTGGTGGTCTGGGGGTCGGCGTTGATGTCACCGAAGAACGTTACACCAGTGGTGTAGTCGGTACCGTCGTCGGCACGGACGATCTTCACAGCATCACCACTCTCCATTGAAGGATGGTAGTGGAAACGGTAAGTATAACCAGCGTTCAGGGTAGGACCAACGTAAACACCGTCGTAGCTAGCGTGACCGCTTTCGACTTCGTCAAACTTGCTAGCAGCAGGCTGAAGAGTGGTGTACTTGGCAGAACCGTTGCTGGTTTCACCGACGATAACGTCACGAGCGCCGAAGGGAATACGGATCTGCTGGAGTCCAGAAGTTGTCAGGTTGACCTGACCTCCGTTATCAACACCGATTACGATGTCCAGAGGCTGCCCGCTGAGACCCTTTGCCGTGCCGTAGCCCGTATAGGTCATGACGCGAGAGAAGGCGCCGCCGTTGTTGATACCAGGCTGCGTGTTGATGTCGCCAATGTTGCAGGCGATAACGTGCAGGTCTTCGCCGTCCCACTCCAGAGCATAGTCGTAGAATGCATTGGTCAAAGAGTTGATCTGGAAGCTGTCACCCGACAGCAGCTCCGTCTTGATCTTCGAGATGTGCGCTGTGCTTGAGGTCCCTTCGATCTTGAAATGTGCGCTAAAATCGCCAGTCCCAACATCAGACCAGCTCGTGCCAGGATCAGGGACACCGATGTAAGCATCAGTTCCGTCCGCACCAACGTAGGGCAGGATATTGGCCTCTACCCAGGCTCTTGGGAAGACAAAGCGGTGATTGACTGCCAGTTGTTCCGTGACCTGAGTTGCCGCGTCAGCAGTAGTGCCGTCGCCAAGCACAGTCGTGGAACCCATTGTGCCAGACAGTAGTGGGTCAACAAAACCTGCAGGAGGAGTGGTTGTGCCCGCACCAGTGGTGGCGATAGCCCAGTTAGAAGGGACGTAGACGTCAGACTGAGCCTGGTCATCGAAGCCAGCCAGCGTCAGGGTTTGAGCGCCAGAGAAGGTGCTAGCAGAAGTTAGCTTCAGAATGCCGCCGACATAGAGTCGGAAGTATCCATCTACACCATACTCAAGCTTGAACTCGGTGTTGGCGAGGCTGCCCTCAGTACCCGCCTGGCTAGAGTTGTCCGTCCAGCCGCGCAGGTTGTACTTAGCGCTGTCTGCACCGATGTAACCACCGAAGCTGACGTAGCGGAGTGCCCACTTAAGCTGCTCAGCAAAGTTGTAGTCGCCTGTGCCCAGAGTGTCGGTCGCGGGATCGAAAGCGGCAAGGTTGGCCTCACCAGTAGCACTCAAAATACCGATGGTAGGAGGGATCTGACTGTAGGAATAGGTCAGCTCTTCACCAGGACTGATCTGGGTGTCGTATTGAAGCAGTGCATCGTAGTCAAGGACGATACGATTGGGCTGCACGAAGTTACCAGCAGTCTCGGTAAAGCCAGTCAGGTTGCCCAGGGAGGCGTTGTCCTGAACGGTAATCCCGAAGGACTCGGTGGTTGTGCTGTAGCTGTTGCTGCGAGAGAAGGTGATGGTTGCGGCAACAGTAGAAGGAACGTACTTAGTTGTTCCAGTGATGAATCCGTTGTTGTAGCTGAGGCCCAAATTGGCAAGTGCCAGAGTGAACTCAGGAGTAACGTTGACGGGCTCAGTATCCTGGGGATGAATCTGAATGTTGACCGTCTGATTTTCCGTGAAGGTGTAGTCAGAAACGTTCAACAGAGCAGGGCCATACAGGTTGTCAGCGTGGGTCGGGATTTCCGTGTAGGTG